>CEAG01052969.1_pt1 | contig 43032 bp, 40 predicted proteins | sample 554891 | NCBI WGS metagenome assembly CEAG01 (sample SAMEA3182116, study PRJEB8094) | gut metagenome | biome: human; feature: gut; material: Stool; isolation source: human stools | place: Canada | collected 2014-02-25
GAACGAAATTGTATAACCAAAACAAACTTCAAATGAAAAAGCATAATTTCAATGCAGGACCTTCCATTCTTCCGCGTGAGGTGATAGAGGATACAGCGAAGGCTATTTTAGATTTCAATGGATCCGGTCTCTCTCTTATGGAGATTAGCCACCGTGCTAAAGACTTCCAGCCCGTAGTGGACGAAGCCGTAGCACTGTTCAAAGAACTACTTAATATTCCCGAAGGCTATTCGGTACTGTTCCTGGGTGGTGGTGCAAGTCTGGAATTCTGCATGGTACCTTTCAACTTCCTCGAAAAGAAAGCCGCTTACCTCAATACGGGTGTGTGGGCCAAGAAAGCTATGAAAGAGGCCAAAGGTTTTGGCGAGGTTGTAGAAGTTGCCTCTTCTGCTGAAGCCACTTATACTTATATTCCGAAAGATTACACGGTACCGGCCGATGCGGATTATTTCCATATCACTACCAACAATACTATCTATGGTACGGAATTGAAAGAAGACCTGGATGTAAATGTTCCTATGGTTGCCGATATGTCATCCGATATTTTCTCCCGTCCTATCGACGTGTCTAAATATATCTGTATTTACGGTGGCGCACAGAAGAATCTGGCTCCTTCGGGCGTGACATTCGTTATCGTGAAGAATGATGCGGTAGGTAAGGTGTCCCGTTACATCCCGACCATGCTGAACTATCAGACTCACATCGACGGCGGTTCAATGTTCAATACTCCTCCGGTTGTTCCTATTTATGCGGCATTGCAGACTTTGCGCTGGATAAAGGCTCAGGGCGGTGTGAAAGAAATGGAACGTCGTGCCATCGAGAAGGCTGATATGCTGTACGCCGAGATAGACCGCAACAAGATGTTCGTGGGTACCGCCGCCAAGGAAGACCGTTCTCGCATGAATATCTGCTTCGTAATGGCTCCCGAATACAAAGAGCTCGAAGCCGACTTCCTGAAATTCGCTACTGAAAAGGGTATGGTAGGTATCAAGGGACACCGTTCCGTAGGTGGCTTCCGTGCATCTTGCTACAACGCCATGCCGAAAGAAAGCGTACAGGCTTTGATAGACTGCATGCAGGAATTTGAGAAACTTCATTAACAATATTCGTTCACCACAGAGGGCGCAGAGTCCCGCAGAGATTGGATAAAAGGAGAACTCTGTGAAACTCTGTGCGACTTTGTGGTGAATCTTTTTTTAATACCATTAAATCATGAAAGTATTAGTTGCAACAGACAAACCGTTTGCAAAAGTTGCGGTAGACGGTATTCGCAAAGAGATTGAAGCGGCAGGTTATGAACTTGCTTTGCTGGAAAAATATGGCGATAAAGCAAAACTGCTGGATGCTGTGAAAGACGCCAACGCTATTATTATCCGCAGCGACATCATTGATGCCGAGGTTTTGGATGCCGCCAAAGAACTGAAAATCGTGGTACGCGCCGGTGCGGGCTATGACAATGTAGACTTGGCTGCCGCCACCGCCCACAACGTATGTGTCATGAACACTCCGGGACAGAACTCCAACGCCGTAGCCGAACTGGCTTTCGGACTTATGGTAATGGCTGTCCGCAATATGTACAACGGTACTTCCGGTACGGAACTGATGGGTAAGAAGCTGGGTATCCATGCTTACGGTAATGTCGGTCGTAATGTAGCCCGTATCGCCAAAGGTGTCGGTATGGAGATTTACGCATTCGACGCTTTCTGCCCGAAAGAAGTTATTGAGAAAGACGGTGTAAAGGCTATGGCCTCTGCCGAGGAACTTTACTCTACTTGTGATGTCGTTTCCCTGCACATTCCCGCAACGGCGGAAACCAAGAATTCCATCAACTATGCTTTGGTGAACAAGATGCCGAAAGGCGGTTTGTTGGTGAATACCGCCCGCAAGGAAGTTATCAACGAAGCCGAACTGATTCAGCTTATGGAAGAACGCGCCGACCTGAAGTACATGACTGACATCATGCCCGCAGCCAACGAGACATTTGCCGCCAAATTTGCCGGCCGTTATTTCTCCACACCGAAAAAGATGGGTGCGCAGACTGCCGAAGCCAATATCAATGCCGGTATTGCCGCTGCCAAGCAGATTGTAGGATTCCTGAAAGACGGTTGCGAGAAGTTTCGTGTAAATAAGTAAATAGATTAATAATCTGATAGCCATGGCTACAATTAAACCTTTTAAAGGCGTTCGCCCGCCCCAAGACTTGGTAGAGCAAGTTGCATCCCGTCCTTACGATGTACTGAACTCCGCCGAAGCCCGTGAAGAAGCGGCAGGAAACGAAAAATCCTTGTATCATATCATTAAGCCCGAGATAGATTTTCCTGAGGGCACGGATGAGCATGATGAACGTGTTTACCGGAAAGCCGCCGACAACTTCCGAATGTTTCAGGACAAAGGCTGGCTGGTACAGGACGATAAGGAAAATTACTACGTATATGCCCAGACCATGAACGGCAAGACGCAATATGGTTTGGTGGTGGGCGCATACGTGCCCGATTATATGAATGGCGTCATTAAGAAGCATGAGCTTACCCGTCGCGATAAGGAAGAAGACCGCATGAAACATGTGCGTGTGAATAATGCCAACATCGAACCTGTATTCTTCGCCTATCCCGATAATGCCACGCTGGATGCTGTCATTGCCCGTTACACGGCTCAGAAACCTGTTTATGATTTTATTGCTCCGGGTGACGGCTTCGGTCATACATTCTGGATTATCGACAAACAGGAAGATATCGATGTCATAACCAAAGAGTTTGCCAAGATGCCCGCGCTCTATATCGCAGACGGACATCACCGTAGCGCGGCCGCTGCTCTGGTTGGCGCGGAGAAAGCCAAGCAAAATCCCAATCATCGCGGAGACGAGGAGTACAACTACTTCATGGCGGTTTGTTTCCCCGCCAATCAGTTGACTATCATCGACTATAATCGTGTGGTGAAAGATTTGAACGGTATGACGCCCGAACAATTCCTGGCTGCCGTAGGTAAGAATTTCACGGTGGAAGAGAAAGGAACGGAAATTTACAAACCGACAGGCTTGCATAATTTCTCCCTTTATCTGGAAGGCAAGTGGTATAGTCTTACTGCCAAGCCGGGTACTTACAACGATAACGATCCTATCGGTGTGCTGGATGTTACCATTTCATCCAATCTGATACTGGATGAAATCCTCGGTATCAAAGACCTCCGTTCCGACAAGCGCATTGACTTCGTAGGCGGTATCCGTGGTCTGGGCGAATTGAAGAAACGGGTGGATAGCGGCGAAATGAAAGTAGCTTTGGCTCTTTATCCCGTATCCATGAAACAATTGATGGACATCGCCGATACCGGTAATATCATGCCGCCCAAGACTACTTGGTTTGAACCGAAGCTACGTTCGGGACTGGTAATTCACAAACTAGACTAATCAGATATAATCTTGAAGAATGAATAGGAGACGGAGCATTGCATTACGCGGTGCTCCGTTATTTTATTGGCCGTTTTCTTTCCTGTTATATAGAAAATACTGACCTTTGCCGAAAAGGCCGGATTATATTTATGAAGATATTAATACTCAACAGCAGTCCTCGCAGAAATGGCAACATCTCGAAGATGCTGGAAGCGATGAAACAGGAAATAGAATGTTGTAATGCCGAAGCGATCTATGTCAGAGTGCCGGAGCTGAAGGTGCGTCCTTGTATCGGCTGTATGAAATGCCGCAGTTCGTTACGGTGCTGCTTGCCGGAAGATGACGCGCAGCGGGTATTACAAAGTATCAGGGATGCTGATGCGCTGATAATAGGCGCTCCGTGTTATTGGGGAAATATGCCCGGAGAATTAAAAGTGTTGTTCGATCGTATGGTGTATGGCATGATGGGAGAGAATTCATTGGGTATGCCTCTTGCGCTTCATAAAGGAAAGAAAGTAATTATTGTAAGTACCTGCACAACTCCTTATCCTTTTAATATTCTTTATAACCAGACACGCGGGGTAGTGAAAGCCCTCAAGGAAATATTAAAGTGGAGCGGCTTCAAAGTTGTGAAAGCCATAGAGAAGGGTGGCACCAGAAAGCATCCGGATTTGACTTCCAAAGAGATATCACATTGTAAAAGAGCTGTACATAAGTTATTATAATACTGAATCGATATGAGCAAAAAAGAAGAATACAAGCTGAAGAACGAACAGTTTCTGCAAAGCCTGCGTACCGAAGAGGGCGTAAAAGAGTTGGGTGCCGGTGTGCTTTACCGTGTGCTGGAAAACGGGCAGGGCAGTGGCGCCACTCCCCGCTTAAACAGCATTGTGTCGGTACATTATAAGGGAACGCTCATCAACGGCAGAGAGTTTGACAACTCCTGGAAGCGTAACTGCCCGGAAGCTTTTCGGCTGAACGAAGTAATTGATGGTTGGCAGATAGCTTTGCAACGGATGCGCGTGGGTGACCACTGGATGGTCTACATTCCTTATACCGTGGGATACGGCACACGTACCAGCGGACCTATTCCGGCTTTCTCCACACTGATATTTGAAGTGAAACTATTGGGTATTGCCTGAGAGAGCGTGAACAATCCTTCTTCTTCACACGTTACATTACTTATAACTTAAACTTTAACAATAAGTATGAATCAGGAAAAGAAGAAAAAGGAGTGTGATATCTTGAACGCATCCATCTCCCCGGAACAGCCGGTAAATGAAAACGAGAAAGAAACGCTACCCGGACAGCAAATCGGACTGTATGGAAAAGCGGATAAGAAAGATGTTCGTCAAATGGTTAAGATATTGAATCCGGACAAGCACAGCATGGAAAGCAGAGGATAACCCTCTGCTTTTTATTTTATCCCTTTATCGGGTAGGTTACACCGCTATGTTTCGTATCTTTGCGGCAAAATACGAAACGGAATACGAAAATATCGAAATACGGTAGCGAATGTTACGGAACGGAGACCTTACCCAAGGCGGCATAACGAGTACGCTGTTGCGTTTTACCTTGCCTATGATGGCAGGTTCGTTGCTGCAACAGTGTTATAATATAGCCGATACCCTTATTGTAGGACAGTGTATCGGTGCGGACGCCCTGGCGGCGGTAGGTTCGGCGTATACGCTGATGGTTTTCCTTATCTCCGTTCTTCTCGGTTTGTCCATCGGCAGCGGTACGGTATTTTCATTGCACTACGGCGCGGGAAACAGCTCTGCTTTGCGTCGCAGCATTTTTGTTTCATTCGTGCTGATAGGAGCGGTTACATTTTTGCTGAATGTGGCCGCATTTGTATGGTTAGACCCTATTCTCCGCCTGCTGCAAGTACCGCAGGACATCTACGGCATGATGCGCAGCTACCTGTGGATAATCTTTTGCGGCATTGTTTTCACATTCATCTATAATTTCTATGCGGCGCTGCTGCGTGCGGTGGGAGATTCGGTAACTCCTCTCTGGTTTCTGGCCGTCTCTGTCGTACTGAATGTCGTACTCGACCTGTTCTTTATCCTGCAATTGGGTTGGGGCATCGAGGGAGCTGCGATAGCCACAGTCATAGCGCAGGGAGCGGCTGCGGCGGGAATACTGCTCTATACCTGCAAGAAACGTCCGGAGCTGCGGCTGCATCGCGAAGACATGCACTTCGACCGTTGCAGTCTGAAAGAGATAGTTTCTTTCTCCACACTGACCTGTGTACAGCAATCGGTCATGAATTTCGGTATCCTGATGATACAAGGGCTGGTCAACAGTTTCGGTACAGCCGTTATGGCGGCCTTTGCTGCCGCCGTAAAGATAGACTCCTTCGCATATATGCCCGTACAGGAGTTCGGAAATGCTTTCTCCACTTTCATTGCGCAGAATTTCGGGGCGAAACGTTACGAACGTATTCGTCGGGGTGTTCGCAGCGCGTTTCTCACTACGGTTATCTTTTCGCTTATCGTCTCCGTAGTTGTATTCGTCTTTGCAGAACCGCTGATGCTGATTTTCGTTCATCCGAGCGAGACGGAAATCCTTGCTACCGGAGTGGAATATCTGCGTATAGAGGGTGCATTCTACTATGGCATCGGCATCCTTTTCCTGCTTTACGGCTATTATCGCGCCATCCGCAAACCGGGGATGTCGGTCGTGCTTACGGTGATTTCGTTAGGTACCCGCGTCGTGCTTTCCTATATACTCGCCGCCATTCCTTCCATCGGGGTAACGGGCATCTGGTGGTCTATTCCCATCGGTTGGCTGCTGGCAGATGCGGTAGGAGTACTGTATTATAAAATGAAGAATGAAAAATGAAGAATTTCCTTGCGGCATACTTGCGCAGCGAAATTCTTCATTCTTCATTTTTCATTCTTCATTTAAAAGCAGTATCTTTGCGCCCGATTTTTAGAAAGAGATACTGCCATGACTAATGAGCGTTTGAAAGGATTTACTTACGGAGCTATTGCCGCAGCCAGCTACGGAATGAATCCGTTGTTTGCGTTACCCTTGTATGGGGCGGGGATGAATGCGGATTCCGTCTTGTTCTACCGTTATTTTCTTGCTATTGTGATGCTGGGCGTTCTGATGAAAGTAAAGAAACAGTCCTTCGCTCTGAAAAAGACGGATATACTGCCGTTGGCCGTGATGGGGTTGTTGTTCTCTTTCTCTTCGTTGTTCCTGTTCGAGAGTTATAATTATATGGATGCGGGTATCGCGTCTACCATTTTGTTTGTCTATCCGGTGCTGGTGGCTATCATTATGGCGGTGTTCTTCCATGAGAAAGTCTCGTTCATTACGATGTTTTCCATCGCAATGGCTTTTACGGGCATCTCATTGTTGTATGAGGGGGGCGACGGCAAGACGTTGAATATGTTCGGCGTACTGCTCGTTATTTTGTCCTCGCTGACGTATGCCGTATATATAGTAGGGGTCAACCGCTCTTCCCTGAAAGACCTGCCTACGGCGAAGCTGACTTTCTATGCTTTGCTGTTCGGTGTCATCATTTACGTGGTGCGTCTGGATTTCTGTGTGGCCTTGCAGCCTGTCCCTTCTCCGGTGTTGTGGGTGAATGTCCTTTCGCTGGCTTTGTTTCCCACTATCATTTCATTGATTATGATGACGCTTTCCATTCATAGCATAGGCTCTACGCCGGCTGCCATTTTGGGAGCGTTGGAGCCTGTAACGGCTCTGTTCTTCGGGGTAGCGGTGTTCGGTGAGCAACTCACGCCGCGCATCATGCTCGGTGTATTGATGATATTGACTGCCGTAACACTGATAATCGCGGCCAAACCCTTGCTGGAGCTGGCGAAGAAGCATACCCGGCACTGACGGACGGTTAGCGGATAATCCTGCATATCTGCTCTACGGTACGGCGGATATTCATGCGCGCGAATTCCGGTTGCATGGCTTGTTCCAAAGCGACGGGACTTGGAGTGATGGAGAATATCCCGTGAAATCCGGCACGGGTAAGAATGTCCGTATCTTCTATGCCGCCCGCTATCAACACGACGGGAATATGCTGTTTTCTTGCTTCCGTCAGTATGCCGTACGGTACTTTCCCCATGACGGTTTGTCTGTCCGATTTCCCTTCTCCGGTGATAATCAAGTCGGCGTCTTTTATCTGTTCTGCAAAATTCTGCATTTCCAGCAAAAGCTGTATGCCTGGTTTCAGTTCGGCATTGAGGAATGCCGACAGACTTCCGCCCATTCCGCCGGCTGCTCCTGCTCCGGGACAGGAAGATATATCCTTACCGGTGGTTCGGAAGATGACCGCGGCCAAATGTCGCATACCTGCATCCAATGCCTCTATCATAGCCGCGTCGGCTCCTTTCTGCGGGGCGAATACGTATGCCGCTCCGTTTGTCCCGTAGAATGGGTTGCGTACATCGCAGGCGGCGGTAAAGGTACATCCGGAGAGCAGGGGATGAACGGACGAAGTGTCTATGCTATCGACCTTACCCATCATCTGTCCGCCATAGCTTGAAACATTCCCCGTTTTATCCGGGAAACGGAAACCTAATGCCCGGAGCATGCCCAATCCGGCGTCGTTCGTGGCGCTTCCGCCCAGACCGATGATGAAATGCCTGCATCCGCGTTGCAATGCGTCCCGTATCAGTTCGCCCGTTCCGAAAGTTGTTGTCTGCATCGGGTTACGCTTCTCCGGGGCGACGAGTGGAAGTCCGCTGATGGCTGCCATCTCGATGAAAGCCGTCTGTCCGTCACCGGAAATGCCGTAACGGGCTTCGCGAAGTTCCATTAAAGGACCGTGAGCCTGCACGCTGATACTCTTTCCGTGAGTGGCGGCAATCAGGACGTCCAGCATGCCTTCGCCGCCGTCGGCTACGGGGATACGGATAACTTCACATTCCGGCAGTGCGGCGTGTACGCCTTCGGCAGCCGCCGCTTCGGCTTCCGCGGATGTAAGGCAGCCTTTGAAGGAGTCTATGGCAAGAACCGCTTTTTTCATCGGGGGATAATATGGTTTCATAAGAGGATACTCTTTTTTCGTGGGAAGATAACTTCTTTCTCCTGCAAAGATAAAGTTTTTTGATAGCTATCAAAAGGCGGATAGCGAAAAGTATAGTATCTTTGCGGCATGAGTGAAGATACGTATAAAACCATTGCCACCCCGTCCGAAGGAATTTACACCGAGAAGCGCAGCAAGTTCATCGCTATCGCCTTGCCGGTACGTACGGTTGAAGAAGTAAAGGCGCATCTGGAAACTTATCAGAAGAAATACTACGATGCCCGCCATGTGTGTTATGCCTATATGCTGGGGCACGAGCGCAAGGATTTTCGCGCCAATGACAACGGAGAGCCGTCCGGTACGGCGGGAAAACCTATCCTGGGGCAAATAAATTCGAACGAACTGACGGATATTCTGATTGTCGTAGTCCGCTATTTCGGTGGTATAAAGCTGGGTACGAGCGGACTGATAGTGGCTTATAAGGCTGCCGCCGCCGAGGCTATCGCCGCCGCTACCGTTATTGAAAAGACTGTGGACGAAACGGTGACCGTTCTCTTCGAGTATCCTTTTATGAACGATGTAATGCGCATCGTGAAGGAAGAAGAACCGGAGCTGTCGGAACAGTCGTATGATATGGACTGCCGTATGACGCTTCGCATCCGCCAGTCGATGATGCCCAGGTTGCGGGCGCGTCTGGAGAAAGTGGAGACTCTACGTTTTGAGGAGGAGTAAAGTCTCCGGTTTCTTTTCAGACAACTCTTTCAATCCTCTTTACGGATAAATCGTTATAATGGATTTTGCGGTGCGTGCCGTCGCAAAAAGGTTGTTTGCAGGAGCGTCCGCAGCGGCAGAGGGCTATCCGGCCTTCCTGCATTTCCGCCTTTCCTTCCCTGTCTACCAGTTTAAAATTGCCTTCTACGATGAAAGGCCCGTTGGGTGTAGCTGTAATCGTTACTGTATTTTCTTCTTTTTCCATGTTCTCGGTCTTTATGTTTTACGTACTTGGTAGAACGTCTCCGCATGGAAATAGTTTGTTAATTCCATATCTTTTGTATGGATTTACTTATCTTTGCACACTTATTTAATCAAAATCGAGTTGATATGGCATTTGAAGCAACTAAGCGCGAATTGGGCGAGCTCTATACATTCTTCCGTCTGCTGGCGGACGGAAAAGTCTTTCCGGGTACTCCGAACGCCCAGAGAGAGGATAAAAAATGTTGGCCTGTGGCGCTGATACAGAGAGAGGAACATGACGGCACACGCCGCTATTATATCGGGGAAGAGGATGTACGCATTGTCAGCGGTACGGTGGAAAAGGCCGGCACATTCACAGCGTCGGCAGAGAAAGAGGAGCTTTCGTTTCCCCGTGCGGACTTTGGCGACGCGGCGGAAATCATACTCCATCTGTTGAGAAATGAGCAAGGCGAGGAAGTAGAAGTCTCCGAAGGATTGGAAGCCTTTCTGGATGCTGTGAACATCTACGACCTGGAGTCCAAGACCGATGACCGTACAGACTTCTCCGTAGCTTTTTGGAGCGCGGACGCTCCGCTGACGGGATTTACCGTCCGCTGCCGTCTCAGCCGCATGAATCCTTTGCTGGACGGCGGGCGCACAGCCAACCTGAAGCTGGAGCAGAGCGGCGTGAAGTTTGCCGTGCCCACTGTGAACAAGGTGAACGCCTTGCCCGAATCGCCTGCGGAAGTTGCCGAACGCATGCTGATGATTGAGCGTCTGGGCGGTGTGTTGAAGTATTCCGACGTTGCCGACCGCGTGTTCCGTTGCAACCTGCTGATGATAGACCTGCACTTTCCCCGTATGCTTGCCGAAATGGTGCGTATCATGCACCTGGACGGTATCACCCGTGTTGCCGAGCTGACGGAACGCATCAAGGAAATGAATCCCTTGAAGATAAAGGACGAACTGATAAACAAACACTGCTTCTACGAGTTCAAGATGAAACAGTTCTTGCTGGCGCTTGCGCTGGGCATGCGTCCGGCAAAGATTTACAACGGTACGGACTCTGCCGTGGAAGGATTGTTGCTGACCAACGGAGACGGTGAGGTGCTCTGTTATCACAAGTCCGACAGACAGACGTTTGCCGACTTTCTCTACCGGAACACCCGTTTTGAAAAAGGCTCGGTGGATAAAGACAAATACGGTTTCCTGGAACGGGAGAACGGTGTGTATTACTTTAAGCTGAATGTAAAGATAGGGTTGCTGAAACGCTGACCCGGTCATAGAATCCTAAAAACGAACGTACAATGTTGAACGAAGTATTGGAAAACATTAAGTCGCGCCGCAGCGTGCGCGCTTATACGGAACAACAGGTTTCCGCCGAAGATTTGAACCTTATACTGGAAGCGGCGACGTATGCTCCCAGCGGTATGAATTTCCAGACCTGGCATTTTACCGCCATTCAGGATGCCGCCGTACTGACCGAACTGAATGAGAAGATAAAGGGCGCTTTTGCCAAGAGTGACGATGCCCGTCTGCAGGAACGCGGACACAGCCGGACTTACTGCTGCTATTATCATGCTCCCGCCTTGATTATCGTATCCAACGAACCGACCTGCTGGTGGGCGTCTATGGACTGCGCGTGCGCCTTGCAGAATATCTTCCTTGCCGCCAAGTCTTTAGGTATCGGCTCTTGCTGGATTAACCAATTGGGACAGACCTGTGACGATCCCGATGTGCGCGCTTTCCTTACCCAACTCGGTATTCCCGAGAATCATCGTGTGTACGGCTGTGCCGCTTTGGGCTATGCCCCTGCGGACGCTCCCGTGAAAGATAAGAAACTGGCGGAAGGCACGGTTACTGTAATCCGCTGACGGTGCGGCACAGGCGGAGAGTACACTTTTATATCTCCGCCAGAATGTACCACACGGCGATGAGGTGGCAGGCAGACCCCGCCAATACGAAGAAATGAAACGCCGAGTGCATATAGCGCACGTTGCGTATGGAATACAACGCCGCACCGCCTATATAGCATACTCCTTCGGCGATAATCCAATAGCAGGAAGCGGGCGCGATGGCAAAGAGTTGTTTGAACACCACCAGCACGGACAGCCCCATAAGGATGTAGCACACCGTTTCCACATAGCTGTGTTCTTCCATCTTGCGGAAGCTGATGATAGTGCCTGCAACGGCGCATAGCCAGACAAAACAGAACAATCCCCAGCCCCAGAGCCCCTCATCGCGTAAGGCGATCAGTGTAATGGGAGAGAAACTTCCGGCGATATGCCAGTAGATAGCCGCGTGATCCCAATGGCGCAACCGCCGTTTCCACGGATTATGGTGCTTCAAGGAGTGGTAAAGGGTGGAAGACAAATAGGAACCGCCCATACCGAACAGGTAGAGCCACATACCGAGTATCGCCCACGGGTCTTGCGCCCGATAGCATTTCATTAGGAAGAATCCCCCGATAATAACTGCCATCGAGATGCCTATGCCGTGGGATAGGCTGTTGACGGTTTCTTCGCCTTTACTGTAAAAAAGGCCGTTTCTTTTTCTCTTGCGCGTTGTACTCATACACTTATTTGCGGTATAAAAGAAGAGAGGGTGTGTTTCGACACCCTCTCCCGATATTCTATTCAAAGCATCCGTAGCACGTTGGCAACAATTTGCGGTCGCCCAACGTATTGTCTACCCGCGCCACGTTCACCCAAAACTTGTTGTCGCGAACGCTTTCTATCGGATAGGCGGCTTTCTGCCGGGTATAACTGTGTTCCCATGCGTCGGCCACCACTTCATATTCGGGATGCGGAGCATTTATCAGCACGTTGTCCGTCTTGTCCGCTTCGCCGTTCTTCACTTCCTGAATTTCCTGCCAGATAGTGAGCATCACATGTACAAAGTTATCCAGCTCGGCAAGGCTTTCGCTCTCCGTCGGCTCTATCATCAGTGTGCCGTGAACGGGGAAGGAGAGGGTAGGCGCGTGATAGCCGTAGTCCATAAGGCGTTTGGCTATATCGTTTTCGCTGATGCCCGTTTCCTCGTGTACCTTGCGGCATTCCAATATCATTTCGTGTCCTACGAAGCCCGTTGCTCCGCGATAGACGATACCGTAGGTGTCTTTGAAGCAGGCAGCCAGATAATTGGCGTTCAGAATGGCAGTCTTGGTGGCGCGTGTCAGCCCTTCCGTACCCATCATGCGGATATAGCCGTAGGTGATAGGCAGGATTCCCGCACTGCCGAAGGGAGCTCCCGATACTTGGTTGGCGGTATTGCCGAACAGTTCGTGACCCGGCAGGAACGGAACCAGATGTCCGGCTACGCAGATAGGACCTACGCCCGGTCCGCCACCGCCATGGGGAGAAGCGAATGTCTTGTGCAAGTTCAGGTGGCAGACATCGGCGCCGATAAATCCGGGGTTGGTTAAACCTACTTGGGCGTTCATGTTGGCGCCGTCCATATAAACCTGTGCGCCGCAGGCATGGATAATCTTGCAGATTTCCACGATTTCCGTTTCAAAGATGCCATGGGTGGACGGATAGGTAATCATTAGCGCGGCGAGGTCGGCCTTGTTCTCTTCGGCTTTGGCACGCAGGTCGGCCATGTCGACATTCCCTTGTTCGTCGCAGGCGCAGGTGACCGTGGTGAAACCTGCCTGAACAGCCGAAGCGGGATTGGTGCCGTGAGCCGATGCGGGTATCAGTACCTTGTTGCGGTGCCCTTGTCCGATGCTTTCCAGATAGGCGCGGATTACGCGAAGTCCCGCATACTCTCCGGCGGCGCCGGAATTGGGTTGCAGGCTCACTCCGGCAAATCCGGTTATCACTTTCAGTTCTTCGCTGAGGTTGTGTATCAGTTCGCGGTAGCCCTCTGCCTGGTCTTCGGGAACGAGCGGGTGCATACCCATGAATTCCGGACGGCTGAGCGGCAGCATTTCGGCGGCGGCATTCAGCTTCATGGTACATGAGCCGAGGGAAATCATGGAGTGCGCCAATGAGATATCCTTGCGGTCCAGTCGCTTGATGTAACGCATCATTTCCGTTTCCGTATGGTATTTGTTGAATACCTCGTGAGTCAGGTAAGCGCTCTGGCGCCGGAAAGCTTCCGGAATGGTACGGCTTTCGGGGATGTCGGCGGCTTTGGTATAGTCTTTTCCGGCTGCGATACCGAAAATGGAAAGAAGCACGTTGACGGCGGCCAGGTCTGTCGTTTCGTCGATGCTCATACCTACATCGCCGTTCTTGAAGTAGCGCAGGTTCACTTCCTTGCTCAGGGCGACGGTGCGCACTTGCTGCGCCGATACATTGTCGGGCAATGCGAAGCGGAGCGTGTCGAAGTACCGGGCGTTCACTTGCCTGTATCCTAATTTATCGATTTCCTGTTCCAGATATGCGGCGATGTTGTGAATGCGCTCTGCAATGGTGCGGATGCCTTCCGGTCCGTGATATACGGCATAGAAACCGGCCATTGTGGCCAGCAGCGCCTGTGCGGTACAGATGTTGGAAGTCGCTTTCTCGCGTTTGATGTGTTGCTCGCGGGTTTGCAGCGCCATGCGGTAACACGGCTTTCCGTATTTGTCTTTAGACCAGCCGATGATACGTCCCGGCATATTGCGCTTGTACTCGTCGCGTGTGGCGAAGTAAGCGGCCGACGGACCGCCGTAGAACATCGGCGTGCCCAGTCGTTGGGTGGTTCCGAATACGATGTCCGCTCCCCATTCTCCCGGCGGGGTGAGCAGGGCGAGGCTCAGTATATCGGCGGCCACAGCCACTTTACAGCCTGCGGCATGCGCTTTCTCCACAAAAGCGCGGTAGTCTTCTATATTTCCGTTGGCGTCCGGGTACTGCAATATGCAGGCGAAGATGTCCGGAGCCGGTTCCAGTTCATTGTATTTACCCGTCCGTATCTCGATGCCCTGCGGGATGGCGCGGGTGGTGATGACAGCCAGTGTTTGCGGGAATACGTTTTCGTCCACAAACACGACGTTGGCTCCCGCCTTCTGCATATCGCGCGGGCGCAGCGCGTACATCATCGTAACGGCTTCCGCGGCGGCGGTCGCTTCATCCAGCAGGGAGCAGTTGGCAAGAGGCATGCCGGTAAGGTCGCAAACGGCGGTTTGGAAATTCAGCAGGGCTTCCAGCCGTCCCTGCGACACTTCCGTCTGATAAGGCGTATAGGAAGTGTACCAAACGGGATTCTCGAATACGTTGCGCTGGATTACGGCAGGCGTGATGGTGTTGTACCAACCCATACCGATATAGGTAGCGTATAGCTTATTTTTAGCTGCCAGTTCCGCTATGTGCTGTCCGAACTCATATTCGGTCATGGCTTCGGGCAAAGCGAGCGGTTCTTTCAGACGGATATCGGCAGGAATGGTTTTATCAATCAGTTCGTCCAGACTTGCCACGCCGATTTTGCGGAGCATCTGTTCTTCATCCTTCTTGCTGATGCCGATGTGGCGGTCAGCCAACAGGTCGTTTTTCATACGTACTATATTATTTAAAGTTATTACCTATCTAAAGAACGGGTTCTCCGCCTTTTCTATGCCGATGGTCGTAGGCGCTCCGTGCCCCGGATAGACAATCGTTTCATTGGGGAGTATGAACAGGCGGCTGCATATATGTTCTATCAGTTCGTCGAAGTTGCCGCCGGCGAGGTCGGCACGGCCGATGCTGCCTTGAAACAGTACATCGCCGGAGAACATGCAATGGTCTGCCGCGCAATAGTACACCAGACTGCCCGGCGAGTGTCCCGGCACATGGATGGCTTCCAGTTCCGTATTGCCGAAGGTGATGATGTCGCCGTCGTGCAGGTAAGTACCCAACGGTACGGGCGGTTCCTGCAACTGGAAACCGAACATACGGCTCTGCTTGGGCGCTTCGTCAATCCAGAACTCGTCGGCTTGGTTGGCTTCCGCCTTCAGTCCGAACTCTTTCAGCATGAAAGGGTTTCCGAAGATGTGGTCCAGGTGCAGGTGCGTGTTCAGCAGATGCTTTACATTCAGCTCGTTGTGTATGATAAAGTTCTTTAAAGCCTGTTTCTCCTCTTCGTAGAAGCAACCGGGGTCGATGACTACGGCTTCGTTGGTTTCGTCCCACAGTACATAGCAGTTCTCCGGGAACATATTAAATTCAAATCTCTTTATCTTCATGATACTATATTTACTGTAATAGATTCTTTCTTCAGACTGTTACGTACACCGCTTTCTTTGTTTCGAAGAACTCTTCCCCGAAGAATTCCTTCAAGTCCCACATCGTAGTCTTGTTTCTGACGGGCATCGCCTCTTTCTCCAGTTCGCCGCCTTTCAGGCAGATAAGTCCGTTGGGCAGTGCGTTCTGCTGTTTGGGGGAGATATTCTTGCGGATGATTTTCAATAAATCGGTAAGGGGCATTACGGCACGGCTCACCACGAAGTCGAACAGTTGCTTTTCTTCTTCGGCGCGTGCATGACGGGTGGTTACGTTTTTCAGTCCGATGCTGCCCGCTATTTCGGTGGCTACGCGTACTTTCTTGCCGATGCTGTCCACCAGGTGGAACTGCACTTCGGGGAAAAGTATGGCCAGCGGAATTCCCGGGAATCCGCCCCCTGTGCCCAAGTCCATGATTTTCGTACCCGGGGCGAAGCGGATTACTTTGGCTATGCCCAGGGAGTGGAGAACGTGATGTTCGTAGAGGTTTCCGATATCTTTACGTGAAATGACGTTTATTTTAGAGTTCCAGTCCGTATAGAGGTCGTAGAGCGCGGCGAATTGCCTTTTCTGTTCTTCTGTCAGGTCCGGAAAGTACTTCAGGATGAGTTCCATTGTTGGGTTATGAGTTATGAGTTATAAGTTATGGGTTGCGCAGGTCGTTCAGCGCCATTGTTTCGTCGCTCAGCAGGTGCTGCATCATTTCGTACGGCAATGTTATCTTTACAGGTCCCATTACATAGGGGGCGATGTCGTATACATTATAATAGAACGTGATGCCGTCCTTGCTCAGATAGAAGTTCTCGGTCGGTGTCAGGTCGCCGGTAGTGACGTATCCCATATCTTCCAGTTCCTGACGGGTGGCTACCTTATTGTCGGCCATGAGCTGGTTCCACAAGAGGTCGGTGAGCTGTTCCTTGTAGTCGTTCACAAACAAGTCGTCCAGGCGGATGGGAGCCAGGGTGCGCAGGTCGAGGTTGAGGAAAGTGGACATGTAGATGCCGTGTGCGCCGCCGGTATATTCGTTGTAGTCTATACGGTAGACGAGCAGATGTCCGGTGTACAGTTGCACGTGGCTTTCGATACCTTTATAATAGGAGTACCATGCTCCCATGTCTTCGGCGTTCTCCTTGTCCTGTTCGTCTTTCCTGTACATCGGTTCCAGGTCTTTGCGGTAGTCGCCGACGTACTTTTCGGTGTACTTCTTTACGGCTTCTTCGGGAGTCATGCCCATGTACTTCTCGCCGAAGCAGGCGGAAAGGAAATAGGTGTTCAGACTGTCCTTCATCTTCTCGTCGGCCGACCGGGAAGCGTATGTAAGGTTGATGATGAGGTTGCATGCCGGTTTGGCGGTATCACCGAAGAGGTGGGCGGTTTCGTTCACTTGTATGCTGTCGAACTCCAGCGCTCCGGCGTTTTTGTTCATGATGTTACCGCAAGAAAAGAAAAAGCCGCTTGCCGCAAGCAGAAGGACAAGTAGGCTGACAGTTTGCTTTTTCATATCGAGTTTCGTTTATAAATCAACATTTCATTCGGGAATCTTTATCGACAAATATAGAACTTATTAACGAACTCCACACATAAAAAAGGAAAAATTAATTCCTGCGAACGGTTAAAACTTTCTATCTTTGCCGCCGTCTATGAAGAGGCTCCGTTACATATTCGCCATATTGATGTCCTCACTTATTATCATAAGTGGGGCGGGAGTTTCCATTATCCATTATTGCTGTTCGGGATGCCGGATGGAGCAACGTTGCTGCACGTCCGGTTGTTCGGAATGTGAGAAGGCGCACTACGCGTCGCAGGAAACCTGTAAAGATACGGGCTGTACCACCGTTCACTACAAAGTGGATGTGGTGAAGCATGTGCAGGAAGCGTCTTCGACAGTACCCGTATGCACGCTGTACTGCGAGCAGTTGCCGCAGTTCGGTTGCCTGTTGCCGGTGGAACTGCCGGTGACCGGAACGCAAGTCTATTCACCGCCGAGATATTGCGGTTCCAGGCATTATCTGGCGCTTTATTCCATACTGCTTATTTAGAGAGACATCCTTGCGGGACGGCGTTTGTTTCCTGCCGGGAAACGGTCTGTTCCTCACCGTGAAACATGTTGTTCCCTGCCGGGGAACGATACATTTCATCCCATGGAACAAACAGTTTCATCCCGCGGAACGAATCGTTTCACCTCACGGGATTGGTATTCCCATCTCGTAAGACGGATATTTCCATCCCGTGAGGCGAATAATTGCTATGATTATCCGCAATGACGCCTTTATTATCATTTACGGGCGCCATGCCGGATAACCGTTTATTTGTTTTATTGTCACATTTCAAAATAAGAAAGAATCAGATATGAAATATATATGGTTAATGTTGCTGTTCTTCCCCTTTATCACTTTGCGGGCGCAGGTAAAGGGAACGGTAAAAGATAATCTCGGTGAACCGGTTGCCGGAGCCAACCTTTTCTGGATGGGAACGACACAGGGCGCCACCACCTCTGCCGACGGGAGCTTCTCCCTCGCAAAGCCTGCCGGTAAGCACATGCTGGTAGTCAGCTTCATCGGTTTCGAGAACGATACGATACATGTGAACGGACGTGATGAAACGCTCGACATAGTTCTTCGCGAAGGGGTGGAACTGAGCGAAGTCAATGTTGTCAGCCGTAAGCTCGGAACCATGAAACTGCGGGGCAGCGTGATGAATGAGGATATGATAAGCAGCGCCGAACTGACCCGCGCCGCCTGTTGCAACCTCGGAGAGAGTTTCGTAACCAACCCTTCGGTGGACGTGACCTATTCCGATGCCGCTACGGGCGCCAAGCAAATCAAGCTGTTGGGATTGTCCGGCACTTACGTACAGATGATGACGGAAAACATTCCCAACTTTCGGGGAGTGGCCGCTCCGTACGGGCTGGGCTATGTGCCCGGCCCGTGGATGCAAAGCATACAGGTGAGCAAGGGCAGTGCATCCGTCAAAAACGGTTACGAGGCCATCACCGGGCAAATCAATGTAGAGTTCAAGAAGCCGCAATTGCCCGAAGCCGACTGGCTCTCCGTCAATCTTTTCGGCAGCACCACCAACCGTTACGAAGCCAATGCGGACGCCACGGTGAAACTCTCCAAGCGTTGGAGCACTTCTTTGCTGGCGCATTACGAAAACGAAACCAAAGCCCACGACAGCAACGATGACGGCTTTGCCGATATTCCGCAGGTGAAGCAGTACAACGTATGGAACCGCTGGGCGTATATGGGCGACCGTTACGTTTTCCAGGCAGGCATCAAAGCCTTGTCCGAAGACCGCAACAGCGGGCAGGTGAGCCATGGCGGCAGCCATTCGGCCGACCCCTACAAAATATCCATCGGAACCGACCGTTACGAGGCGTTCACCAAAAACGCTTACATCTTCGATAAGGAGAAGAATACCAATCTGGCGCTCATCCTTTCCGGCTCTCTGCACAAGCAGGATGCCGTGTACGGACGTAAGCTGTACGATGTAGACCAGCACAACGCCTACGCGTCCCTTTTGTTCGAGACGGAACTCGGCAAGCGTCACAGCCTGTCTGCGGGACTGAATTTCAACTACGATTCCTACAATCAGCGTTATCGGCTGACGAACGATGCGGAGCAACCTCTTACGAGGCGGTTCGTAAAGGAAGCCGTTCCGGGAGCGTATGTGCAGTACACCTATAATCTGGATGATAAACTTATCCTTATGGGCGGTATTCGCGGTGACCGCAGCAGCGAGTACGGTTACTTTGTCACGCCCCGTTTCCACGTAAAGTACAATCCCAACGAATACGCGCACTTCCGCCTTTCCGCCGGAAAAGGGTATCGCACCAATCATGTCCTTGCCGAGAACAATTACCTTTTGGCAAGCAGCCGCCGTATAGACATCGCCCGTAACCTCGACCAGGATGAGGCTTGGAACTACGGAGCGAGCGCTTCCTTTTACGTCCCCTTGTTCGGCAAAACGCTGAACCTGAATGCGGAGTATTACTACACGGACTTCCTCAAGCAGGTAGTGGTGGATATGGATACCGACCCGCATGCTGTTTTGTTCTACAACCTCGGCGGGCGGTCGTATTCGCAGGTGTTCCAGGTGGAAGCCACTTATCCGTTCTTCCCGGGATTCACCCTCACGGCAGCCTATCGCTGGACGGATGCCAAGACCACCTACGACGGGCAGTTGCGGGAAAAGCCGCTTACCGGCAAGTACAAAGGACTGCTTACCGCTTCGTATCAGACTCCGCTGGGCTTGTGGCAGTTCGACGCAACCTTGCAGCTGAACGGTGGCGGCCGTATGCCGAACCCTTACGAACAGGGAGACGGCGCGTGGTCGTGGGAACACCGCTATAACGGCTTTGAGCAGCTAAGCGCACAGGTCACCCGCTACTTCCGCAACTGGTCTGTCTATGTCGGCGGGGAAAACCTTACCAACTTCAAGCAGAAGAATCCCATTATCGACGCTTCCGATCCGTGGGGAAGCAATTTCGATGCCACCATGGTGTGGGGGCCGATGCATGGGGCAAAGGCGTATGTAGGCGTACGCTTCAATATTCCACGGATATAGCGGTTAATCAAAGAGATATGAACAGTGAAAACTAATTAAAAAGAAAACATCATGAAAACAAGAAAGATTTGCATCGCCCTTGCGGCCGTATTGCTGAGCGCAACGACAGCCGTGGCCAAAGACCTGCGCACCGTAGTGTTCAAAGTGTCACAGATGACGTGCGAGAACTGTGTGAAAAAGATAAACAGCAATATCCGTTTCGAGAAAGGGCTGAAAAAGTTCGATACGGACTTGAAGACCAAAACGGTGACCATCACGTACGATGCCGACAAGACCGATATTGAAAAACTGAAAGAGGGTTTCAGAAAGTTCCATTACGAAGCCGAGTTTGTGAAAGAGAGCAAGCAGGGCGATAAGAAGTAATTGAACAAACGGCTCATTCCGGTTGTTGCTTTAGTGGATTCAGAGTAACAACCCCCTAAAATATAGAATGGAATGAGCAATATATTGAAGAAGGTATGTCCCGCGCAGGAATTACACTGCGCGGAATATGCCGATAGTATGGAAAGATGCAACATGGAAGAACGCAACAGGCAGTACCGCAGTCTGAAGATGCAGGCTGTCGGCGCGTGGCTGCTGGCCGTTCCGTTGTTACTGCTTTCCATATTCGGTAATTATGTGTCCTATGGCAGCGAGATACAATTGCCGCTGGCCGCGCTTGCGCTGCTGTTTCTGGGAACATCTTTTTATACGGATGCCTGGAAACGGCTCCGTGAGGGACGCGTCACCATGGACACGCTGATTGCTTTCAGCGCTTCCGTGGCTTTTCTTTTCAGCTTGTTCAACACGTTCTTTCCGGACTACTGGCATGACGCGGGACTTCAACCGCACGTTTATTACGAAGTGACCGTACTGATTGTCGCAGTGGGGCTGACCGGTAAAGTGTTCCGGTTCCTGCCCGAAGAACTGCATGGTGAAGACCGCATAGCCAATATCATCTTTCCCGTGCTGACGGGAACGGCGGTTGCCGTGTTTTTTATCTGGATATTGTTCGGCGGTGTGGAAGCCGTGCCGCATGCGCTCTATTCGGTTATTTCCATTTTCATCGTCGCTTGTCCGTGCGCGTTGGGCTTGATAACACCCGTCGCGCTGATGCGCGGGATAGGCAGAGCCGCCGATATGCATATCTGGATAAAGGACTCCCTCGCTTTGGAACGGCTGAACAAGGCCGATGTGGTGGTCTTTGACAAGACCGGGACGCTGACCGAGGGACATCCCACCGTTACGGCCTGGTTGTGGGCGCAGTACCAGGAAGAATATTTTAAGATGGTGCTGCTGGCTGCGGAAATGAACTCGTCCAATTCGCTGGCGGCCGCCATCACCGCCGCCCTGCGGGAAGAGCAGATTACGCCCGCCCGTTTGGACGGCTGCGAGATTCTGAAAGGAAAAGGGATGAAAGCCGCCTATAAGGGTATGGAGTATTGGGTGGGCAGCCATAAGCTGTTGAAGGATTATCAGGTTTACCTGTCCGACGTGCTGGGCGATATGCTGGTGGAGTATGAGTCCGAGGGAAACAGCATCGTTTACTTCGGTCGTGAGGGTGAGCTGCTTGCCATAATTGCCGTTAAAGACCAGCTGAAAGTCACTGCGCTCGGTGTGGTGAAAGAGCTCAGGGGGCAGGAACTCGATATTTGTCTGCTGACGGGCGACGGCGAACGTACCGCTTCGACCATAGCGGGGAAGCTGGGTATCATCCGCTATCTGTCCGATGCCCTGCCGGACGACAAGGAGACTTTTATCCGCGAGCTCCGGTTGCAGGGAAAGACGGTCGTTATGGTGGGCGACGGCATCAATGACGTGCAGGCGCTGGCGGGTGCGGATGTCAGTATCGCCATGGGCGGCTATGCCGACGATACGCTGACGGATGAAGCCATGATAGTGATAAAATCTTCCGATTTGCAGTCGCTGCCCAAGTTGTTCGGCCTGTCGCGCCATACGCTCCGGCTGATGCGCCAGAACTCGTTCTGGGTGATAATCTATCATCTGGCAGGCGTATTGATAGCCGCGGGCATCCTTTATCCGGTGTACGGAATACTGTTGACGCCCATGCTGGCCGCAATAGCCATAGTGCTCTCCTGCGTAACGCTGATGAGAGGGTAGGTCAGCTGTTCCTGTATTCCAGCGGGCTCATTCCCATGTGTCTCTTGAAGTACTTGCCGAAGAACGAGGCGCTGGGGAAGTTCAGCGAGTAGGCGATTTCCTGAATGGTCATGTCGGTGGATTTCAATTTGGCTTTTATGTCGATGATGACGACATGCGCAATGATGTCCAGCACGTTTTTCCCGGTCACCAGTTTGATGGTGGTGCTGAGGTGTTGCAGGGATATGCCCAGCTTTTCGGCATAGAACTGCGCGCGGCGTTCGGTGGTGTAGTTTTCGATAACCAGCTGTATGAACTCACGGCAGATTTCCTCTTTCCGGCTTTTAATCCTGTTTTGGGAGTCCGGACGGTTGCTGTATAACTCGTTAACGCCGTAGAGAAGCGTGTCCAGCACGTTCTGCGCCATTCGCGTTTTGGGCATGTACGGTCCGGTGGAAACGCGTGCCAGCAATGCGAAGTAGTCCCTGAAGTAAGAGGCGACGGTTTCGTTGAGCGGTATCACGGGAGCTTCTATAATCTTGGAGTACGAGCTCATGGTGGATTGGATGATGTTGACTCCGTTGAGACAATGCTCGGAGAACCCGGCAAAACCTATCCGCACCTTTTCTTTCTGTCCGTGAAACTGGATGATGGTGCCGGGAAGGAGTGTCACAAAGTCGCCTTGTTTGATTTCGGTGTCCATCAGGTTGATGGATACCGTAATGGAACCTTCGGTGCACAATGCGAAGATACATGCCTTCAGACGGCATGATTGCTTGTATATGTTCAGAATATCTTCTGTTACATCCGTCCATGCAATCAGGTCTACGGGGAGATCGACTTGGGGGAATTCCATAAGTGTTGTCGTTTTTGGTCTGCACAAAGTTACGCTTTTTTGCTGAAAAGTATCGAAAAACTTGCAATCGGGCAGGGATTTTTTTAATTTTAATTGTTATTAAAGTTAAGAGTGTTAATCTTATAACAGATAGAACTATGAAACAATACCGCAAACTTTTCTTCCTCGGATTTATATGTGCCGCGTGGCCGGTGTCGTACGCGCAGGCGCAGGATGTGTCGGCCGGCGTTCCCGACTCATTGCTCACCATAGGATATACCGTGGGGCATACCCGTAATATATCTTCCCTTGTGGAGAGTTTCACCGGCAAACAGCTGAAAGCAGACCAGATAACCAATCCGCTGGAAGCCATTTACGGCAAAGTGCCCGGCCTTACCATACAGCGCGCTGCCAACGGTACGGCCGCTTTGGATGCCGTACGCCTGCGCGGCACTACCTCGCTGACCAGCGGCAACGACCCGCTGATTATCATCGACGGCGTATTCGGCGATATTTCGATGCTTACATCCGTTTATCCTACGGACATAGAGAGCTTCACTATCCTGAAGGATGCTTCCGAAACGGCGCAGTACGGTTCGCGGGGTGCATCCGGCGTCATCGAGATTACGACCAAGAAAGGAGTGAAGGGTAAAACGAGGGTAAGCTATAACGGCAGTTTTGGCGTGGCATCTGTCTATAAGAGCCTGAAAATGCTGTCGGCGGATGAATTCCGCAAGGTGGCGGAGCAGACGGGCGTTTCCATTATCGACAAGGGGAACAATACCGACTTCCGGAAAGAGATACAGCAGACGGGATTCCAACAAGACCATCATATCGCTTTTTACGGCGGACGGGATGAGTCGAGCTATCGTGTGTCATTGGGCTATATGAGCCGGGAAGGGGTGATTGTCAACGAAAACATGAGGAATTTTACATCGAATATGAACATGACGCAGAGCCTGTTCGACGGTTTCATCCGGTGCGATGTCGGCATGTTCGGTTCGGTGCAGAACAACCGCAATCTGGTGGACGAGCAAAAGACTTTCTATTCGGCGGCTGCCTTTAACCCGACCTTTCCCAATCATAAAAACGGGGACGGCTCTTGGGACGGCGTGACGAACGCCAGCCAGATAACCAATCCGCTGGCATGGATGGAAGTGAAGGATAAAGAGTCCGTTTCGCGTATCAGCACGCACGCCAAGCTGTTGCTGAACTTCACGCCTGACCTGAAGATGCGGCTGTTCGGTTCGTACTCGTATAATATGGTGGAGAACTCCCAATATCTGCCTACCAGCGTATGGGCGCACGGACAGGCGTATAGAGGCGTGCGCAAGTCGGAGTCGTTGGTGGGCAATGCCATGCTGACCTACCGGAAACGCTTGAAGCGTCACTTCATTGATGCGTTGGCGCTGGCGGAAGTGCAGGAAGAGAAGTTTTCCGGCTTCTATACGACGGTCACCAATTTCAGTTCCGATTTATTCGGCTTTGATAATTTGCAGGCGGGCGCGCTGCGCCCGTGGGAAGGGACGAACTCTTATTACGAGCGTACCCGTTTGCTTTCTTTCATGGGACGTGCCAACTACACCTATGCCGACCGCTATGTGCTGACGGTGAATGCCCGTGCGGACGCCTCTTCCAAATTCGGCGACAATCATAAATGGGGCTTTTTCCCTTCGGTATCGGCGGCCTGGAATGTGACGGAAGAGGATTTCATGAAGCGGTTTCCGCTGGTCAATAATCTGAAAGTACGTGTGGGCTACGGTCTGGCGGGTAATCAGAGCGGGATAAACTCGTACACGACCTTGCGTCTGGCGCAGCCCAACGGGGTAGTACCTGTGGGCAGCGCTCCTGTGGTGTCCTTGAGCGAATTGAGAAATACGAATCCCGATTTGAAATGGGAAGTGAAGCATAACTTCAATGCCGGTTTTGATTTGGCGCTGTTTGCCAACCGGCTGCTGTTCTCGGTGAATTATTACCTCTCCAAGACTACCGACATGCTGTATATGTATAATGTCAGCGTGCCGCCGTTTACTTATAATACGCTGGTGGCAAATATCGGCTCGATGCGCAACAGCGGCGTAGAAATCGCGGTAGGGGTTACTCCCCTGAAAACGAAAGATATGGAGCTGAACATTAATGCGAACGTGTCTTTCCAACAGAACAAACTGCTTTCGTTGAGCGGTGTTTACAATGGCGAACGCATTGCGGCCGCCGAATACAAGAGCATCTCCAGCCTGGACGGCGCGGGTTTTCATGGCGGGTATAATCATATAGCTTACCAGATTGTGGGGCAACCGCTCGGCGTGTTCTATCTTCCTCATAGCACGGGGCTGGTGTCGGACGGAAACGGCGGATATAAATACGGTGTAGCCGATTTGAACGGAAACGGTATCAGTCTGGAAGACGGCGAAGACCGCTACATTGCCGGGCAGGCTGTACCCAAAGCAACGGTAGGCTCCAATATCAGTTTCCGCTACAAGGATTTCGATTTGTCGGTACAGATAAACGGGGCGTTCGGGCATAAGATATACAACGGCACTTCACTTACGTATATGAATATGGGTATCTTTCCCGACTATAACGTGATGAAAGGCGCTCCGCAAGTCAATATCAAAGACCAGACCGCAACCGACTACTGGCTGGAAAGGGGCGATTATGTGAACTTCGACTATGTAACGGCAGGCTGGAATGTTCCGTTGCGGGGTACGAAGAGGTATGTTCAGAACTTGCGTCTGACCTTTACGGTGAACAACCTTGCCACCATCACCGGCTATTCGGGGCTTTCGCCGATGATAAACAGCGCTACGGTGAACGGCACTTTGGGATTGGACGACAAACGGAACTATCCGCTGGCCCGAACCTATACATTGGGATTGAGTATTAATTTCTAAAGGAATAAGGATATGAAGAAGTATCGTATAGTATATTGGTTGGCGGCGGTGTGCTGTCTGCCTTTGTTTACTGCCTGTAACGGCTTTTTGCGTGAAGACCCTCGCGACGGAACAGACCATGCGGATGCGTACCGTACGCTGTCGGACGTATATCTCAATGCGGTGGCGTCTCTGTATAACTACGTAGGCGGTTATGCCGACAGTCAGGGATTGCAAGGTACGGGACGGGGTGTTTACGACCTGAATACGTTTACCACCGATGAGGCCATCATGCCCACCCGGGGCGGTGACTGGTACGACGGCGGCTTCTGGCAGGGATTGTATCTGCATAAGTGGGGAGTGAGCAATGATGCCGTTCAGGCTACGTGGGAGTATCTGTATAAAGTGGTGATGCTGAGCAATAAGTCGGTAGAGCAAATCCAAAAGTTCGGGGAAACTCACGATGACTCCGAACTGCCGGCCTATTTGGCTGAGGTGCGTGCTATGCGTGCCATGTACTATTATTATCTGCTGGATTTATTCGGCAGAGTGCCGCTCGTACTCTCTTCTTCCGCATCTATGAGCGATATTGTGCAGAGTGAACGGAAAACGGTTTTCGATTTTGTTGTGAAAGAACTGCAGGAAGCGGCTCCGCTATTGGCGGAAAGCCGCAGTAACCGGCCGGGTGACTATTACGGACGCATCACCCGTCCGGTAGCTTATTTCTTGCTTGCCAAGCTGGCTCTTAACGCGGAAGTGTATACGGATAATGACTGGACGGACGGTGTGCGTCCCGACGGCGGAACTATAAGCTTTACCATAGAAGGGCGGCAACAGAATGCGTGGCAGGCGACAGTGACTTATTGTGACCGGATTACTGCGATGGGGTATGCGCTGGAACCCTTGTACGAAACGAATTTCGCCGTATATAATGAATCCTCGGTAGAGAATATCTTCACTATTCCGATGAACAAGACTTTATATACCAATCAGATGCAGTATCTGTTTCGTTCGCGGCACTATAATCATGCCAAAGCCTACGGGCTGAGCGGCGAGAACGGGTCGAGCGCTACGAAAGACGCGTTACGTGTGTTCGGGTACGATACGGCCGAGGTAGACCCTCGTTTTGATAAGTGTTATTTTGCCGGTGTGATGTACGATTTGAAAGGGGAGTTAATCAGGCTGGACGATGGAACCGTATTGGAGTATCATCCTTGGGAAGTGGCGGTGGATATATCGAATACGCCTTATGAAAAAACGGCAGGCGCACGTATGAAGAAATATGCCATTGATACGGACGCAACCAAGGACGGTAAATTAATGGAGAACGATATCGTTCTGTTCCGTTATGCGGATGTGCTGCTGATGAAGAGTGAAGCGAAAGTTCGCAACGGGGAAAACGGGGATGCGGAATTAGCGCAGGTACGCAGCCGAGTGGGAGCTGTTGCACGTCCGGCAACATTGGAGAACCTGCTGGACGAAAGATTATTGGAGTTTGCATGGGAAGGATGGCGGCGGCAGGATCTTGTGCGTTTCGGACGATTTACCCATGCGTACAGCGACCGTCCGCAACTGGCGGGCGAGGAGAGTGGATACACCACCGTGTTTCCTATTCCGGGCAATGTGCTGAAAATGAATGAGAGGTTGCGGCAGAATAAGGGGTATTTAATGAGTGATTAGTGGTTAGTGATTAGTGGTTAGTGATTAGGGGTGAATGTTAATGAATTATGATTGGTGATGGATGACCGGTGATTAAATTGGGTATAATCGGTGATTTGAGGGTAATGGTGCGGAAATAAAGAAAAAGTAGTATATTTGTTTTATGAGACTGGAAATATCAGATTGGAAAACTGTTCCCTATGCCGCAGCATGGGACAGACAGACGGAGTGTTTCGATACGCTCGTACAAGCCAAACAAGCAGGTGGGGAGTATGTAAATCATATTGTTCTCTGTGAGCATCCGCATGTATATACGTTGGGACGCAGTGGCAAGGAAGGAAATATGTTGCTGAGTGAAGAACAGTTGCATAAAATAGGGGCGTCGCTGTATCATATAGACCGGGGTGGTGATATTACTTATCATGGGCCGGGACAACTTGTTTGTTATCCTATCTTGAATCTGGAAGAGTTCTCTTTGGGCTTGAAAGAATATGTGCATTTGCTGGAAGAAGCCGTAATTCGTGTTTGCGCTTCTTACGGGATAACTGCCGGACGCGTGGAGAAAGCTACCGGCGTATGGTTGGATGGAGATTCACCGCGTGCCCGTAAAATCTGCGCTATCGGTGTACGTAGCAGCCATTATGTTACGATGCATGGTCTGGCGCTCAATGTAAATACGGATTTACGCTATTTCAGCTATATCAATCCTTGCGGGTTTATAGATAAAGGGGTGACTTCGCTCCAAAAAGAATTGGGACGGGAAGTGCCGATGGATGAGGTGAAAGAACTGCTTTGCCGTGAGTTGAGAGGTATGCTTGGAGATAGGCAATAGAGAATATATTCTCTTTTATATCATGAGGGTGTCAATCGGAGTTACAGCATCCTTGTTTCTTTGATGTTAATATACAGGCGCACTGATGTTAACTTATAGCTTCTGATGATGTTAACTTATTGTGCATAGTGATGTTAACTTGCTATTTCCCATGATGTTAACTTCGGTGGGAGTTGTCTTGTTTTTACTTTGTGGATACAAAAAGGAATGGGGAAGAGTATGCCTGAAAGTGTTTTTTAGACGTTCGTTTAATAAACACTTTTCAAATGCAAATCGCATCCAGTAGAAATATATGGAAATAAGTAAAGATTAACAGAGGTTATTATAATGGTTTATTTGTTGACATACAGACTATTATATACTTATTGACTATAAACTTCAAAGAATTTCTATCAAACATTTTGCCAATACAAAAAACTGCCATATCTTTGCGTTTATCAAACGAACGTCTAAAAAACATATTCGTTTTTAAATCATTCGTTTACAGCTTTTTGAAAGCTTATTGATCACATAACTGTTTCAACGTTCTCTTTCTGTGATAGTGGGGAGCTTTGGGATAATATGGATGCAGACTAAACTATTGACTATAATTGCATTACATGAATTGACCGGAAAGAGTTATCTTATCCCGGTGTCCCCAAAGAATACCCTTTTCACAAGGTTTTGTTTCCCTCGAACTCTTACAATTCATACTTTGTAATGCCCGGCTTATCGGAAAAAATTAAATCTGAATCGCAGCACACCCCCGCTTGTCAACAGAACAAAGATTGCCAATTACATTGGTATGCTGTCCGTGTGACGTACAGTCGCGAATTGTCTTTAAAGGACTATCTCGACAAGGAAAATATAGAGAATTTCATTCCTATGCACTACGAATATACCATCAGGAATGAACGCCGTGTCCGCAAACTCGTTCCCGCCATACACAATTTGGTATTTGTCCGTTCCACCCGTGCGTGTATTGATGAAATCAAAAACAATCCGGCTCTGAATATCCCCGTCCGCTACATCATGAATCGCGAAACCCTCCAGCCGGTTATCATTCCGGATGCGCAGATGCGTAGTTTCATATTGGTTGCAGGTACGTACGACGAGGCTGTTATCTATGTGGAACCGGAAGAACTGAAATTAGTAAAGGGTACCAAAGTACGTATTACAGGCGGAGTGTTTGAAGGAGCTGTCGGCGAATTTGTCCGTTTGCGTCATGACCGCCGTGTAGTGGTGAATATAGAGGGTGTCATGGCAGTTGCCACTACATTTATCCACTCTTCACTTATAGAACCGATAGATAGAAACTGAAATATTTGTAACTCAATAACTTCTATATTTTAGATAAAATGAACGATCACGTTTCATCCTTGTATGCCCTTGCCCATGAACTTCTGAATCTGGGTATGGACGGCAGTCCTATTTACAGCGACCACTTCGCCCGTCTGAATCGCGAAGTTTATGAACAAGCGCTCAATCTGTACAACGCTCCGGAAGGTAACACACCGGAAGAAGAAGCCGAGCTTTGTCTTTCTATTCTTCTGGCCTTGAATGCAACTTTTTATGACAATGGCCGAAAGCAGCAATTCATTCAGCATCTTCTCGACCGTTGCTGGAATGTTCTTGACAAACTTCCGGCTTCGCTTCTGAAAGTTCGTCTTCTTACCTGTTGCTATGGGGAAGTATATGATGAGAAACTCGCCAGCGAGGCACACTCCATTATTGACACTTGGGATGCGTCTTCTTTAACTCCGGAACAGGCGGAAATCATCGGTGAGTTAAAGAATATGGAAGAAAATCAATACCCTTTCGAGATTGTAGATTAATTCCGTCTGACAGTCTTTCCCCCCTCTCTCGGTCACTAAGCGTTTAAGTTTTCAGCTATCAATCGCTAATCACTAAACAACAATTATCATAGTGAATTTCTTTTTTATCATTCTGACCTTTCTGATATCGGCGTTTATCGCCCGTATCCTGATACCCCGTATCTTGTTGATATCCCTGCGCAAGAAACTTTTTGACATTCCGGATAATCGCAAGATACATAAAAGAGCTATACCCCGTCTGGGTGGCGTATCTTTCTTTCCAACCACCTTATTCTCTTTTTGTCTTGTCTATGCTTTCCGTTTGTTGGGTGGTGACAGTGTTTCAACAGTCTATGCAAGCTATCTGCTGCCGGAGTTATTGTTATTTGCCTGCGGTATGACCTTGCTTTATCTGACGGGTATCGCCGACGATCTTGTCGGTGTCCGTTATCGCCAGAAGTTTGTTATCCAAATCTTCTGTGCCTGCCTTTTCCCTTTATCGGGAATTTGGATAAACGATTTATACGGCTTGTTCGGTATACACGAGCTATCGGCTTATATCGGTATGCCCTTCACCGTTCTGATTATAGTATTCATTACCAATGCCATCAATCTGATAGACGGGATTGACGGTCTTGCTTCCGGTTTAAGCAGTGTGGCGTTATTGATTTTTACTTTCTTGTTCATAAATAAGGGACTGTGGAGTTATGCCATGCTTGCCGCAGGTACTTTCGGCGTGCTTGTACCGTTCTTTTATTACAACGTATTCGGTAGCGTGGAGCGTGCCCGCAAGATTTTCATGGGTGATACGGGAAGTCTTACTTTAGGCTATACGCTCAGTTTCCTTGCCATAAAATACAGCCAGCACAATACGGATATAATGCCGTATACCGCAGGCGCTTTTATCATAGCTTTCAGCACCATGATAATTCCCGCATTCGATGTTGTCCGTGTTGTTTTAGTCCGTATTCGTGAGGGACACAGCCCTTTTGAACCGGATAAGAATCATATTCACCATAAATTGCTGGCGGTAGGATTGTCGCCGAGAAAGGCAATGCTGAGCTTGCTTTTCATGTCTTGTGCTTTTAGTGCAGCCAATATTTTACTGGTGCCTTATGTAAATAATACGATGATGCTGATAGCTGATATCGTGATTTGGATAGGGCTGAATCTGTGGTGGGATTATTTGAGAGATAAAAAGTAAAACATTTGTTTGTTACGAATTAAATCCCGTTCTTTGTGTAACATAAACAAAGGCATATCGTCATGAAAACAAAAGTATCCGAACCCGCAGTAGCATATAACAATCCTTACCTTCAAGGCTTGAAGAACAGGATTATAGCCTCTATTGATGCTACAACAGATGAAGAGAAATTGCAGCAATGTCTGGAACTCCTTTATGAGGATGAAATGCCTTGCTGCTTTACGGAAGAAGAACTTGATGAGGTAATTCGCCATTCGGAAGCCAGCGGTAATGCTTCTGAAGAAGAAGTAAACGCTTTTTTTATGAGATGGGGACATTAAAGGTTATTGTCCGGAATGACGCTTTGAACTTTATGCAGGAAGTTACCCATTGGTACGAGTGTACAATGGGCAGAAAGGCGGCTCAAAAGTTTACAGATGACATTCGGAATACAATCAGTACCTTATCTCGTTTCCCGGGTATCGGCACTTTGGAACACAATCGTAGCACAGCAACAACAAAATATTACAGTTTTCTGTCTCATCCCAAATATCGTATTATTTATCGTTTTACAAAAACAACCCTCTATATAGTGGCGATTCATGCTACTATGATGAGACGGATCTAGTCGGCAGACATTTTCAATCATATGTTAACTCCAATAAGTAACTTTTTAAGGTGGGTTTCAGATATAACTATTGAAACAAAATTAATTATCGAGGAGTAAATAATAACTGAAAGTATAAATTAGTTTATAGGAAAGTTGTCTTAAGGTAACTTTCTATAGGCAGTATGTCCTATATTAGGATGCTAACTTATAATGGCTAATAATCATTTGATAGCTAAAAATACTATCTTTTTATATGTCCGCATGCTTTTAAGCATGGGAATATATCTTTATACAACGAGGGTTGTATTAAGTATTTTGGGTGTTGAAGATTATGGTATTTATAATGTTGTAGGAGGACTGGTAGCTATGTTTTCATTTCTAAATGCTGCTATGTCTGGAGCAACATCGCGTTTTATTACATTTGAATTAGGAAAGAACTCTTCAAAACTGCAAACTGTTTTTTCTGTAGCTTTAACTATACATATAATTATTGCTTTGATTGTGTTTCTCATAGGAGAGACTTTTGGTGTGTGGTTTTTGGAAAACGAGCTAACAATTCCTGCTACAAAAATGTATGAGGCTAAATGGCTTTTACAATTTTCAATTATGACAATGATATTTTCTTTTACTCAAGTTCCTTATAATGCAAGTATCATTGCCCATGAGAAAATGAATGTATATGCCTATTTTGAATTAGTGAATGTAGGTTTAAAACTATTGTCTGTCTATTTACTTTTAATTATTGATACTAATAAATTGATTTTTTATGGGGCAATAGTTATGTTGACACAGATAGGTGTTACGTTATTATATAGGCTGTATTGTATAAATAAATGGGAGCATTGTAAGTTTAAACTTTCTTTAGATAGAGAGTTTTTAAGGCCTTTATTGTCTTATTCAGGTTGGAATTTATTTGGAAATGCCAGTTTAGTTGCACGTACTCAAGGTGTTAATATTCTATTAAATATTTTTTTTGGAGCGGTTATGAATGCGGCTGCAGGGATTGCTATGCAGGTACAAACAGCTGCAATGTCTTTTGCTACTAATGTAATGACTGCTTTTCGTCCTCAAATAGTTAAAACTTACGCAACAAAATCATACAGTGAAATGATTAATCTCATTTCTTTGGGTAGTATTATTACTTATATACTTTATTTGATAATAGTTACTCCATTGATTTTTGAGATGGATTTCATTCTGCATATATGGTTAAAGGAAGTACCAGATTATGCAGTCTGCTTCTGTCAATTGGCTTTATTAATGGACCTTTTTTCAAATTCTGGTCGTTTTTTGATGATAGGCATAGATGCAACAGGACGTATAAAAGAAACTAGCTTGTTATTGGGATGTTTGTATTTATTAGTGATTCCAATCTCGTATATCTTATTTAAATATCAAGCGGAGCCGTATACTCCATATATTTATAATCTACTTACTCCTCTATTGGCAGTCCCAATAAATTTATTTTGGCTTCATAAGTATATAAGTAACTTTTCTCCTATGGCTTATTTCAGAAAGATAATTGTCCGTTTAATTTATGTGACATTTATTTCTTTGTTTATAGGATTGATTATTAGGGAGAATATGGATGTTGCTTGGGTTAGATTATTTATGATATTTATTTGTTGTAGTTTTAGTTCTTTGCTCCTATCTTTTTATATATGTCTAAGTCATTCACAACGGACTGTTTTATTAACGTTTATAAAATCTAAATTAAATGGAAGAAAAGAGTAGGCTTATAGCTTTACCTAAAATTTTAGATAAACGTGGTAATTTATCTTTTATTGAAAGTTTGCAACATATTCCTTTTGAAATAAAAAGAGCACATTGGATTTATGATGTTCTTGGTGGGCAAACTCGAGGAGGACATGCTTACATTGAAACGCAAGAATTTATAGTGGCTATGTCTGGTAGTTTTGATGTTATACTACATGAAAGTGATGGTAATAAGACAATCTCATTAAATCGTTCTTATTATGGTCTGTATGTTCCAGCTGGTACATGGAGAGAATTGTGCAATTTTTCTAGTAATTCTTTAGCTTTGGTACTTTCATCAACATATTTTGATGTAGCAGATTATATTGATAATTATAATGTATATCAAAGAAAGACTTATCGTAAAGATTGGAATGATAGTGAAATAATTAATAGGATAGTAAAAGCTCAAGAATATGACGCGCATAAAACATCTGTTTTTGATTGTACCTTATTAGAATTGGACAAACATACAAGTGAACTTGGAAATTTGTCCGTCATGGAGAATAGACATTCCATTCCTTTTGACATACAAAGGGCTTATTATCTTTATGATATTCCTGGTGGACAATCTCGTGGTGCTCATGCACATAAGAAGTTACAACAGTTTATCGTTTCTGTTGGCGGTAGTTTTGATATTACTTTAGATGATGGTCTTAACAGAAGAACATTTACCTTGAGTAGGCCTTATTATGGGTTATTGATACCTCCTGGTATCTGGCGTGATTTAGTAAATTTCTCAGCTGGAGCTACTTGTTTAGTTTTGGCATCAGAACATTATGATACAGAGGATTATATTAGAAATTATGATGATTATGTAAACTTTAAAAATAGTTTGATATGATAAAATTTTTAGATTTACAAAAGGTGAATGCTTTGTATGCAGACGAGTTGAAAGCTGTGGCTGCTCAAATTATAGATGAAGGGTGGTTCCTAAACGGAAAATGGAATGAAAAGTTTACCAATGATTTAAAAGAATATATAGGTTGTAAATATGCTATCCCTTGTGGAAATGGGTTGGATGCATTGCGTCTTATCTTTCGTGCATACAAGGAAATGGGGATTATGAAAGATGGAGATGAAGTAATAGTTCCGGCTAATACATATATTGCAACAGTCTTAGCGATTACAGACAATAACTTAGTTCCAGTTTTTGTAGACCCTTCTGAAGATTCATATAATATCGATGTTGAAAAAATAGAGTCATTCATTACACCACGTACAAAAGCTGTGGCTGTCGTACATCTTTACGGTCAAGCATGTTGGTCGCATAAGTTGGAAGAAATAAAAGAAAAATATGGATTGAAAGTGGTCGAAGACAATGCTCAAGGTATTGGTGCAAAATGGAATGGTATTCATACAGGGAATTTAGGTGATGCGGCAGGATTTAGCTTTTATCCGGGTAAAAATTTGGGAGCTTTAGGTGATAGCGGCGCTGTGGCTACGAATGATGAAAAACTAGCTCATATAATAAAAGCGTTAGCTAATTATGGTTCTGTAATACGTTATGTGCATGATTATAAAGGATTAAACAGTAGAATGGATGAAATACAGGCGGCTTTCCTGTCTGTAAAACTAAAGCGTATTGACGAGAGGAATCATATCCGCAAGATGATAGCTGAACGTTATATGATCGAGATACAGAATCCTCACATTATGCTTCCGAAAATAGTGAAAGGTGATATAGATAGCCATGTATTCCATTTATTTGTAATTCGTACATCTTATCGGGAACAGTTGCAGCAATATTTGAAACAGAATAGTATAGAGACATTGATTCATTATCCTATTCCGGTACATAAACAATCATGTTATAAAGAGTATGCTACAACTTCGTGTGAGTTGTCTGAACGTATACAGAAAGAAATTTTATCCATTCCTATGTCTTCGGTTATGGAGGAAGCCGAAGTAGGAACAGTAATCAGTGTCATAAATCAATTTAAACCCTAAAATGATCATCGTTTCATCGGACTTTATTCAAGACCCTTTAGTTTCGGTTGTAATAGCCACTTATAATCAAGTTGCATATATAGAGGAAACCATATTGTCTGTTTTTACCCAGCGATGTAGTTATCCTTTTGAAGTGATTGTTGCTGATGATGGTAGTAATGATGGAGAACGGCAATTACTGTGTGATTTGCAAAAAAAATATTCCAAACAGCTTAAATTGATTTTTAATGAAAAGAATCTGATGGTTGCGCGGAATTATGTCAATGCAATACAAGAAGCAAAAGGAAAATATATTGCGACACTGGACGGTGATGATTATTGGAACACTGTGGATAAACTTCAGCGACAAGTGGATATTCTTGAGATGCATTCGGAAATTTCTATTGTATATACTGGTTATCGGAAATTTGAGAGTGATACTAAAAAAAATATGGGTGATGTTAAGACCTGGAAATGCGTAGCTCTCAATAGAATGGGAATTGAAGCAGCATTTGCATTTGCTTTAGGTGATATTGATTATCCTTTAGGAAGTTCAGCGTGTTTCAGGAAAGATAGTTATTTATATGGTTGTGATAAGTATGAACCATTAATTTCAACTCCCTATTGTGCCGGTGAGGGAACAATTTTGAATATCTCAATGTGTATGACTGGTTATTTTTATTTCATTCCAGAAGTTATGGTTTCATATAGGATATTACCGGATTCACTTTCTCATTTTGAAAAAAAGGAAGAACTTATTCTGTTTACCTTTAAATATCTAAGACAACGTTTGCTGATTGCTGAATTATTAAAACTAGATAAAGTAAAATTCTTAACCATAGTTTATGGAAAATCTTCTGTTTGGCAGCGATTAATGGTATGTTGAAGGCGTATAGAGTTGAATTGGAAAAACTAGAAGCAGATTATAAAACTCAACTGCCTAAAAGGTGTTTTAGAATATATAGTAATTCTTTGATGATGTTTTTAGGATTTGGGGTAACAGTTTTTTTTTCTCTATTCAAAAATGTAAAGAACCAAATAGGTAGCTTGTAATGATAACGATCTTAGATAAGCAAGATTGTTGCGGATGTTCAGCTTGTATTCAGGTATGTCCAAAGCAATGTATTACGATGTTAGAAGATGAGGAAGGTTTTTCTTATCCATTGGTAAACCAATATAATTGCATTGACTGTCATTTATGTGAGAAAGTATGTCCAGTTTTGCATTTAGGAAAACCTCGTAAGCCTCTAAATGTATATGCTGCAAAAAATAGAGATGAAAAAATTCGTTTGCAAAGTTCTTCTGGTGGAGTGTTTACCGTATTAGCAGAGGCTGTGATTAATGCAGGTGGAGTCGTTTTTGGCGCAAAGTTTGATAAAGAATGGAAAGTTGTTCATGGATATACGGAAACCAAAAACGGAATAGCTGATTTTCGTGGTTCTAAGTATGTCCAAAGTTGTATGGGAGACAACTTTAGTAAAGTAAAATACTTTTTGGATAATGGAAGAAAGGTCTTATTTTCAGGTACTCTTTGTCAAGTGGCAGGGTTAAAGCTTTTTTTGCGTAAACCATATGAAAATTTATTGACAGTTGATTTTATTTGCCATGGAGTACCAAGTCCAAAAGTCTGGCGAATGTATTTGAATGAAGTTATAATGAATCAGTCTGTTAAATCTGTCTCTTTTGGTTCTGAATCTAAAAAGAACATTTCGGTTGTAAGTATTACTTTTAGAAACAAATGTTTAGGTTGGAAAAATTTTAGCTGTGTTTTTACATTTTCCGTATCTGATGATAAAGGAGAGAAGAAGATAATTTCATCATCAGAAGTATTTTCTAAAAATGCATATATGAAAGGATTTTTAGAAAATCTATATTTAAGACCGGCATGTCATCATTGTCCGGCAAAATGTTTGAGTAGTGGAAGTGATATAACAATCGCTGATTTTTGGGGAATGAATAAGGTGCTATGCGATAAAGATGATGATTTGGGATATAGTGTGTTGATGGTGAACAGTATAAATACTTCATTAAAATTAATCGCAGAATTGGACACTACAGAAATCGGTTACGAGGATATATTACGATATAACTCACCTATTGAAAAGTCGGCAGATCCAGATATAAACAGGAATTATTTTTTTTCTAATCTTGAAAAGAAAAGTTTGTCTCTATTAATACCTCATGCTTTATATAGAAGACGCCTTTTAAAATTAATATATAGGATAAGAAGAAAGATAAATCTCTTATTAAGTCAATAAAAATGATTTTCGTATATGAAGATAGGTATTATTACATTTTGGAGTAGTAAAGATAATTATGGACAGTTATTACAGTTGTTTGCACTACAAACATTTTTGAAAGAATTAGGGCATGAACCTTTTTTAATTCGATATGGATTTTGGAAAGATGACTTGATTTCAAAATTGTTTAAGGAGTATTTTTTGTTGCCTTGGAGAATTCCACGTGCAATAAAAAATAAAATAACAGAGCGGAAAGTATATAAAAGCAATATAGTACATGAACGTAAATTTGCAGATTTCTTATCTGAAAATATATTGTATACAGAGCAAGTCTATTCTACTAAAGAGTTGATACAAAATCCGCCAGCTGCAGATTGTTATATAACGGGAAGCGATCAGGTCTGGGGAGCATTAAATCCCAATCCTATATTTTTTCTTCAGTTTGGTTCGAAGGAATCCAAAAGATTCTCATTTGCTGCTAGTTTTGGAGATGGAAATAGCTTTTTGAAGGATAGATATATATATAAGATTACCTCATATTTAAAAGAATTTGATATGGTTACGGTGAGAGATTATAAAGCATTGGAAATTTGCAAAAAAGCCGGTATCAACGGGTGTGTATTATTTCCGGATCCTACATTGTTAATTGATATGTCAAATTATAATAGTTTGTTATCCTCAAATCCTGGCACTGATAAGTATTGTTTGGTTTATATGTTGGAAGAGGAGCAAAAGACTAAAATAGATATGGATGATATTGCTGCTTTCGTGAAAAGTATAGGGATAAAGATGATATATGTAGCAAGTCAAGGTCGATTCGATAAATATATTAAGCAATATCCAACTATTCCGCAGTTTTTATCTTATGTTAAAAATGCAGATTTTGTAATTACCAATTCTTTTCATGGTACTGTCTTTTCAATCATGTATCATAGAAAATTTGCTGTAATCCCTAAAAAGGGCGGAAATAATACAAGGGTTGACACTTTATTGTCGCAATATGGTTTGCAAAAGCATATAGCTAAGAAACTGCCTATGATAATAGCCGCATATAACGACATTGTTGATTGGAATTTAGTAGACGATATAAATCAAAAGAAGAAAAAAGAGACTGTGGCTTTACTGAAAAAAGTGATAGGTGAAGAATAGTGGATTAATATTTTATATTTATCTCATATCATTTTATACTGATGAATTATAGTATTAAACGAGAAGATAGAAATTTTTTATTATTGAAACTATTTCTTATCTTATCACCTATATGCGATTTGTTAACTGGAATTTGTATCTTTAAGTTAGATATGCCTGAGGGCTTTATAGGCTCTCCTTCCCAAGTCTATAGGATAATATTTCTATTTATTCTTTTCTTCCGTATTGGTAAGAGACAGGTAAGGATATGTATTATATTACTTTTATGGATGCTGTTCGTTGAGTCCACATGCTTTTTTTATATTGATAATCCACTCCCGTTTATTTCAGGACTTAATTACGCCACTAAGATTGTATTTTTGTTACTTCTTTATTTTTTTGTGAAAATTGTGTTAGATTCTGGTACTCCAATTGTAAAAATATTGCACGTATTTTTAATTGCGGCCTTTCTATATGCGTTAGGTATTATTGTTCCGGCTATTTTGGGAATAGGCGTTAGTTCTTATACTGAGGGAACTTTTGGTCAAAAAGGCTTGTATGCCTCAGGGAATGCGTTAGGTATATTTATGGGAATTGCAAGTGTATTATGTGTATTGAAGAAAAAAAAAACAGTTACAGATATTTGTAAATCACTAATATTATTACTCTCATTATTACTTTTGGCAACAAAAACCGCATTGCTGTTTTTTGTTGTAACAATACTCTTTTTCATATCAACTCGAAAATCTTATAGTAAAGTATTATTGTTGTGTTTATTCGCAGGGAGTATTTTTTATTTTTGGAATTATCTGAAAGATGCATTCATGGCTGTATTTGATGTGGTAGTATTTCGTTATGAAATAAGTGACAGTCCTTTAGCATTTATGTTAAGTAGTAGGGATAATTATGTTATAGATGCATTTACAGAATTCTATAACTCTTCTATGTGGATATTGAAGTTGATAATCGGTGGTGGTGTTTTTATGAGTTATAGGACAAGTTATTTCGAGGATATGCCATTTAAGCAGTTAGAAATGGATTTTTTCGATATCTTTTTTATGTATGGTTTGATAGGTATTTTTTGTTATATCGGAATAATCTTGTGGTGCATTAGAAAATCTTATAATAAAGGTTTAGTTTTATTTTCGCTTATTGTTTTTTTTATTCTTCATTCAGCATTGGCTGGACATATCCTTTTTGATGGTGTTCCAATGACGGCTGGAGTTATATTAGTAAATATATTGGATAGAAGAAAAGAAGTTCAGGTAGAGTTTAAAGTTTGATTTACTATTTCTTTTTAGTTGAAATAAGAAAATTGTGGGACTGGTGTGTTATGAAAAAAATTATTTGTTTTCATCTTTTAAATGATTATAGTGGGAGCCCTAAAATTTTGAATTTGATATTGAAAGGATTATGTATGAAAGGGTATGAAATAAACTTAGTTACCTCTAGAAATGCAGGAATACTTGATGAATTAAATTCTTGCAAGTATATAAAAATCTATCGTTATCGTTATTTATTTTCAAATAATCCTCTACTTACGATACTACGATATTTATATGTACAACTATATACTTTTTTCTTTTCCTTTCGTTATATCTTTCATAAAGACGTTATTTTCTATATAAATACACTGCTACCTATTGGTCCGGCTTTGGCAGGAAGATTGATGGGAAAGAAAGTAGTTTTCCACTATCATGAAAATGCTTTTGCAAAAGGCCTGTTTTATAGAGTACTGGCTTTCATGATGCAGTGGCTTGCTAATGATATTGTTTGCGTTTCTAACTTTCAACGTAATAATTTAAAGAAAAAAGAGTATGCAACAGTTATTCCTAATTCTTTATCGGCTGATTATGAAGAGCGGTGTAGGGCGTGTGATGTAGAAAGAGATTATAAAACCGTGCTGATGTTGTCTTCTTTGAAATTGTATAAAGGAATTTTAGAATTTGTGCAATTGTCTGAAAGGTTACCGCAATATCATTTTTTACTGGTAATAAATGATGTTCAAAAGAATATTGATAAATTTTGTACAATGTATAATATCTTGTATCATGAAAATTTAGAAATATGGGACAGGCAATCAGATGTTTTTCCCTTTTATGAACGGGCATCTTTAGTTTTAAATCTATCTAATAAAAAAAAGGTGTTAGAAACTTTTGGGTTAACAGTTTTGGAAGCTATGACTATGGGATTACCTGTAATTGTTCCTACAGAAGGTGGGATCGCGGAAATGGTTGAAGATGGAGTAAATGGTTATAAAATAGATGTGCAAAATTTAGAAGAAATAGAAAATAAAATAAATAAAATATTATTGGATAAGTTTTTGTATCATTCACTTTGTGAAAATGCCAAAAAACTTTCTGCAAATTATAGTTATGTTTCCATGATTGATAGAATTGATAAGTTATTAGGAAATTGATTTTATTATGAGAAATATTTCAATTATAGGAACGGTAGGAGTACCCGCTAACTATGGTGGTTTTGAGTCTTTGGTAGAGAATATCATAGGATATAATTCTTTAGACGATATACACTATACGGTTTATTGCAGTGCCAAAGGCTACCCTCACCGACAATCAGTTTATAAAAACGCAGATTTGAAATACGTTCCGTTAGATGCCAATGGAAGTCAAAGTATCCTATACGATATCATCTCTTTGATAAAGGCTACAAAGAAAAGCGATGTGGTTTTGATACTGGGTGTCTCCGGGTGTTGCTTTCTTCCAATATACCGTTTGTTTTCTAAAAAGCGTTTGATAATCAATATCGATGGTTTGGAGCATCGTCGTGAAAAATGGGGAAAATATGCCAAAGCTTTCTTGAAATTTTCGGAAAAGATGGCGGTGAAGCATGCAGATGTGGTGGTAGCTGATAATAAGGGTATTCAGGATTATGTGAAAAAGGAATATAGAACAGAAACGGAACTGATAGCCTATGGCGGAGACCATGTGTTGTGTGATATTACGGATGTAGAGGAAGAAATATTAGAAAAATACGGACTGAAAAATATTAGTTACTCTTTTTCTTTATGTCGGATAGAGCCGGAAAACAATGTGCATGTTATATTGGAAGCTTTTAAAGCTTCTGGTAAAAAATTGTTTTTCGTTGGAAATTGGAATAGAAGTCCGTATGGAAAATCGTTGTTAGAAAAATATGCCAAGTACGGGAATATCCATTTATTGTCTCCTATATATGATGTAAAGACTTTAAATGTATTGAGGGGCCATTGCTCTTTTTATATACATGGACATAGTGCAGGAGGTACGAATCCTTCGTTGGTAGAAGCTATGTTTTTTGGTAAGCCGATATTGGCTTTTGATGTGATATATAATAGGGAGACAACAGAGCAAAAAGCTGATTATTTCTCTTCTGCAGAGATGCTGGAAACTCTTTTGCAGAAACCATACCCGACTTTTAAGATAAATGCTGAAAATATGGTGGAAATCGCGTATAGACGTTATCGTTGGAAAGTAATTGCACAGCAATATGAAGCATTATATTCGCATTCGGGTGACTGAAAATATAGGAGAAATGATGTTATTATTTATAGATATATAATAAGATAAAGTGAAAAAAACGTTTCAGTTCATGTAGCAGAATGATATGTTGCTACGGAGACGGCTGCACAGCATAGCGGATAAACTTTAAATCGTATCATTACAGTAAAAAATGAAAGGATAAATTTATGACTATGGATTACAAAGCACTTGACACGCAAAAAATCAGAGATTATATAGACGCCTCGGATGGGATGGTGGCTGTGGATGATATTATTCGCAATTCCGGCGCCGACAAGTTGCGGGTATATCCCGCACTGTTCGAGCTGGAACACGACGGATATATCGAGGTGGCGGAGCGGGAAGAGCTTGGAGCGCCCATCGCCATTTGCAGAAAAAGAGGCTTGATAAACGACAGGTAACAGCGGTTATTTTGTTTTAGGCGCAGCCGGAATTGCTTTGTTTAGCGGTTCCGGCTGTTTTTGTTTTATTTTCTTCTCTGATAATTCCCTGCCAACCAAAAAATCTTATTA
>CEAG01051496.1_pt1 | contig 41948 bp, 52 predicted proteins | sample 554891 | NCBI WGS metagenome assembly CEAG01 (sample SAMEA3182116, study PRJEB8094) | gut metagenome | biome: human; feature: gut; material: Stool; isolation source: human stools | place: Canada | collected 2014-02-25
CTGTCGGGGAACTGCCAGAACATGGACACGTCGCAACATGTAGTACTGACGGCAATCATAGCCATACACTTAATGCTTACGCAAGTGCTTCCGGTGGCGGGGGTAAAGGATATTGGTTTGATCGCAGTGGATCATTAGATTCTACGCAAGGCGCTGGTAGCCATAGTCATACCATTTCTGTTTCAGATACTGGTAAGAACTTGTCCCACAACAATATGTCCCCATATTTATCAGTTTATATATGGAAAAGAACTGCTTAAGCAATTCTTTTCCAGCAGAAAATTGATATAAAAGGTGGCATATTTTCGTGTGATTGATTGCTCCCTGCAGCTGAAATATTAACACTAGGTGTAATGTTAGCTTGAATATTGAGATAATCTTGAGTATGTCCGCCACCGCCCCCGGTTAATCCCTTACTACCTTTAGTAACTGTTAAAATTCCTGAATAAGAAGGACTGTCTGCTCCAACAAAGTATCCGGCACTTCCTGTTAAATTAACTGTGTTTGATACTATTTCATGAAAATGACTCGGCAGTTCTCCGACAGATAACTGATGTTCGTGTTCGCCGCCAGTACTGCCAGCTTTATATTCCACTCCCCACTCAGATTCGCCTTGTGCAAGTAATACACGGCCTGCTGGCATTGCTTCCCAAGTACCACCAAAAAGAATTGCTGGTGATGTCGAATTTACAGACATATATATACTGCCTACAGGATATGCATCTAAAGCGGTAGATCTGATATTTTGTACCATCCATACAACACTGCCGTCATTTATCTCCTGTCCTACAACAGCATTAGCTTCTAAAGTCGGTTCAACGGTACCTGTAGTTCCTGCAGTTTTACATAACAAATAAGCCCAACTTGGACCGTTACCGTCTTCGGTATATCTTATATCACCGGCTATAATTTCCTCATTTGGATTCCATGCATTCTTACTTTTTCCAACGACCGTGATTATCTTATTTTTAATATCGCTAAGTAAATTAATTCCTTTCCCTGCCAAAAGAGTTAGTAAATCTCCCTTTTTAGTTGCAATAACATTATCTTTTCCAATAGTAATCCCTTTTAAGTTAAAATCATTTGGATGAGCATCTGGAGCTTCATTATGCTCAGCAACTTTATCTTCTGCAATTTTTCTTGCATTAGCCACTGTGACTATACCTTCAGGATCAATAATCGCCGTAATATTAGCCATGTTTTCCGTTACTACATTAATACTAAATTCTTCTGAAATCACAACCGAACTCGATGCCGAAGGTAGAAAATCCGGAGATGTATCTGTCATTATTGCATACATTATTTCCCCAACATCAGGATCATTTGCAAATACACCACACTCACGAATATAATACCCTTCTGAAAGTTCAGCATTAGTAACAATACTCTGAATTTTAGCCAATCCCCCATTAACACTAATTGCTGTTAATCCTAAAACCTGCTTTGGTTGAACTAAATCAGTTAGCTCTTCAGGAGATACTCCATCTGGAATAATACCAGAACCCAATTTCATCTTAGTAATCGTTAATGTACTACCGGCAATAGCTTTTGCCTGTAATACCTTTCCTTGTTTAGTCAACATTAAATTTGCCCAGTTTGGCATGTTACTTCAACTCCTTTGTGTACATAGATTGCAGCTCCAAAATAATTATTGATATTTAAAATCTGTGGCTTTATCTGTGATGGGAAAATCTCCACCTTTCTCATTGAAGAATAAACACCTCCAACAAATAAGGAGCCAGCTATTTGACGGTCAAAACTTAAAGCGTCAAGCCAACTCCTCACATTCTTACTTTCTTTAATTGCCCTATACAAATTATCTAAAACCGATTTATCTGGAATACCTTCTGAAATCATTCTTACTTGAAAATGATACGGCTCTCCACCATATTCCCAATTCTCATAAACTTTTGCTGATTTGAAAACGGCTGCGCACACTTCCTCTACTGCAGCAGGGGTCCCTTTTCTCCGATGCCAGTCTATTGCCTTTCGTACTAACGCGCGCTTTTTATCAAGGCTTGCAGCATAATCATAAAAATCTACATGATACTGCCAAGCCAGTTCATCAACTAGATTTTCCGGTAATTGATCAAGTCGTGGCAACAATAAAACCAAATTTGCTTTTTCGTTTATCATTTGCAATTTCTCTACAATTGCATCACAAATATTTCTTATTGTTTCATCCCCAGCTATACTGGAAGGCAGAAGTTCCTTGAGGTTTAACTTATGCAACTCATTCATCTTCCATACCTCCCAGTATCACACTGACATTCTCAGCAATCGCTATGTTATTTTCCGCAATTACTTGAAAATTTGGAGATGCTATAACAACCCTTTTTGCACCGGCTTTTTTTATAAGACTAATCAATTCATCTGGATTGATATCTCTACCTAACTTAGACTTCTGCCATATAACATAATCATTTACAGCTTTTGCAACTCCACTTTGTATAGAAATAGACTGTGCCTCATCTGCTCGGTTAATGTAATATGTCACTTCAACATTAAATTTAACAATATCAGGTGCTTTCACAATCACTTGATCGGTAAGGGGCCTAACAGACCTTTCGTTACACGCAGTTTCGACAATTTTAAGCATTTCTTCACCTGGTACACCTCCCTCGTTAAGCAGCGGGACAATAAGAACTTGTCCTGGTTTTGGCGTAGTTACAGATACATCAACAATCAAAGTAGACGCACGTTTTGCAATTCTTATATATTCGCCTACAGGACCAGCAACAGAAAATCCTTCAGGAGCTTCACGTATAGCTTCTCTCAACGAATCATCAGTTTCAATATCTGCACCGCCTTCAGACGTCGTTATATTTACCATCTTTGCCACATAAGGTATAGGATCAACAATCTTATTGATTTCTCCTGGTAAATAGCCATTACCAACAGTCCCCGCAACTGTACAAGATGCTGCAGCTTCGGCTTCAATCGTTCCAGCCAAAATACTCACATCATGATTGATTGCAAAAAACACATTATCACCAGCTGTCCCACGTGTTCCTACTGGAATAATCGTCGCTACATCTCTAGCCTCAGATAATGTTATTTTCATTGTTGTAATTGCAAACTTCTCTCCCATACGTTCTACACCAACAAGTATGCCTAAATGATCCAAATTAGACCCTTCTGCATAACGCAACAGATTTTGCTTCCCTGTGCAGTTAATCTTGTTACATAACATTACAACAATCAATACAATCACATATAAAAATAACCGGACAGGATCACCTTGTGTAAGTGTCCGTCCAGTTATTGAGGTGTATAAATTTATAATTTCTGCCAATATTTCTTGTTCATCAGCACTGACAAATTCAATATCAGGCAGATCATTCAGTCTCATCCATAACCACCTTCACTTTCGCTCTGATTATTCCTTCTGCATCAGCATACCAGCCAACCTGTTTCACTGTTACTCTTGGTTCGTACTTCTTTAATGCAGTAAAAATTTCGCTTTCAACTTTAGCTTTCGCTGACAAAATAGGTTTATCGACAAAAGTTGCATCAACACCAAAATCGCGATCCAACGGCACACTAAATTTTGAAGTACTCAAAATAGTACTACAATTTTGCAATATCTCTGCTTCTTTTGTATGCGGTGCAAAATCAATACCTGCCATCCGACCTGCAAAAATCTCTAGTTCCATTATTATTCAGCTCCCTTCGTTGAATACTCCTGTAGAGATACATCTACTGTAACTGATAATATTTTGCCGTTAGCACGCCAGTAACTTACATCCTCTCCAATACTTTCCAGTACCCAATATTCATTAGAAACAGGTGTCCCTCCAAGAATAAAAGGAAAAACTTTACCTTCATCTCGCATTTTTCTAAGATGTTTTAGCTCCATTTCTGGACTTATACCGTGATCCGACCTCAATTGTATTTTCATACTTATTTTTTCTACATCTGGCCCTATAAATTCTAAGATAGGTTTCCTGCCAATAAGATCATGTTTTACCCACCTGCTTGACCCAGAGCGACTATAATCATGGAACGTCAGCATATAATCATGCGACACTACAAATGGGATATCTCCAATTGAACCGATTTGCATATTAACCTCCAATAATAACATCAGGGCTGCCTGTAGCTACTGTTCCACCACAATCTATTGCATCCCCAACCCTAGCTGCAGCCAAACCATTAATGATAACCGTACTACTACCGCTGATGATATGTGCCGTATGCGATGGATGCACAATACACCCATGCGGAGAATAACTATCGCCGACTCGCCCAGCACCTTTACCATTAATTATTACATTCGTACTGGCACTCACAAGCACAGTCCCTGGGCAAGCATCATGTCCTGTATCAGTATCACCTAATCTTGTCGCCTGCAATTTAACCACCTCCTTTAAGTATTTTTGTATATAAAAAAGCGCCCTTAAAATAAGGACGCTTTAGTTAGCGATTATCTACTTTTTCTTCTTTGCCGTTCTTTATGAACGCCTTGCGTAACTCCATACAAATAACCCATCAAACAAGCCATAAATGGTTATCATGAAAATCAACTATAAACAGCCTACAAGCTGTTTTATTTTCGTTTATAAATGTGATATAATTGTGAAAAGCAGGCTGTAATATTATTTAGAAAGAAGTGTTCTATATGAAAAAATTAACTGCCCTATTTTTAATTTTAGTTTTTACATTAGCTTTAGCCGCTACGGCGTTTGCTCATCCAGGTAGAACGGATTCTAACGGTGGACATTGGGATAGAAGAACCGGAACATACCATAAACATTAACTTTCCCATATAAAAAACACTCCTTAAGGAGTGTTTTTTATTATATATACCCTTTGCTTCTAAGTGCAAAAACAACATCAATCTGATGATTATGACTTATTTCTTTGCCCATGTAGTCGCGCCAAAATTTATTTGGTGAAATATTATCAATATCGTCTTTTCCTAGTTTATCTATAATATCTAATGCCTCCATAGCATAGGTTCCATTTTTACTTCTTCTGTTATTTTGCCCCATTAAACTCAAAAAAGCATTTTTAGGACAACCTTTCGCAATACTGCTTGGACACCCTTCAAATATCTTTTCAGCTGCAATTTGCCACGCTTCTCTTGCCGATATTCCCTCATTTTTCATCAGTTCAAAAGCCATAATAGCGCAATGACCATATTTGCCAAATTCCATTTTAACACCTCATAAAATATCATTTTATGAGGTTATTATAACATAATTTTTTCTAATATTTAACCTAATTTATATTCACCACAGCACCGCGAATGGTCAACGTTCCCGCAGCAATAATACTAATATCACCTGTAGCATTTATCGTTAAATTTCCAGTGCTACGATCATGCTTTATGACAGTACCATCACCAAATTTTATAGCCCTTACATCAGCACTTCGCTCCTGAGGCCCATCTTCTGCTGAAAAAAATGAGCCAATAATAAAACCCTCATTTAGTCCCTGTCCACTTTTATTTGGCATCATTAAGCACAGAACTTGTTCATCAATATCAGGTATCCAGTAATCCTTGTCGACCATGCTTCCACGATTTACAATCATCAAATTACCAGATACCAAATCGTCTTTATCAGAAAAAGCTACTCTTGCAGTATTTGTATTGACGTCAATAGAAGATACTCTCCCAATACGAATTATGTTTTTTATAAAATTAGTATCCATTTAAACACCTTCTTACATCAATATTTGTCGTATAACCGCTGCCAATATCATGTGATGCTCTGGTTATCAAGTACCTACCATCAAAAGCTCCAAATCCTAATAAATTAACTGTAACCCCAGATAATAAGACAAAGTTTCCCAACATATTTAAAGATCCAGTAACTTCGTCTTTATTTTTTTCGCGCAACCGTTTTTTTGCTAAATTTAATGCTTCCGCAACACTTTCAACTTGTTCATTTACTTGCAATGTTTTTCCCTTTTTACCAGTAGCAGTATAAGTTGCCTCAATATTAGATTTCGAACTGCCCTGCTGATAATTAACTCTGCAGGCAGCATAAATATCTCTAATTTTAGTACGCAGACTGTAGCCAGTACCAACAAACAAATATTTCATTCCAGACTCTTTTTTATAAATGGTACCTGGTTTTACTATTGTTATCTTTGCTTTTTCCGCTTCATATTTTGCTTCATCAAAAACAATGATTTTTTTATCACTTATTTTCAATGCCAGACCTTTATCCTTACAAATTGCATATAAAAAAGACAGATCAGACTGTTCTGTCTGTTCTGCCCTATCCAGCACCGGATTTTCTTCTGTGTCCCAAAACAATGACATTCCTGCAGCTGAAGCTATATCATTAGCGATTACCTGCAGCTTTGCCTTTTCCCAACTCCGGCTACGTTCAGTACCTCTAAGAGTATTATCATCAGGCACGGAAACTGCTTTTATTTGTACTTCTGACGGATAGCCGCTGCTTGTTATTTCATCGATTTCAAACAATCCCAAACGCAAACTTTGTGGTAACGCCGACAAAGTTTGCCAATATTTTTGCTGCAGCGTTGCATCTAGAAGTGCTCCTTTTTCAGGCATCCATGTCGATTGCCAAAGACCATCCCTATCTTCCAATGTTATCTGCAAATCATCGGCTTCTCCCGATAGATTATCGGTATAGCTGATGCTTTTTAGATATTTACTGATATCAACTGAGATATCTTTATTATTATATTTTATGATTGCTGATATTCTACGTGCTTCCATTTAACGCCTCCATGGTGGTAACAAACTAGTTGGGGTAGGCTTTTCATAATCCGGCACATCCAAAATAATACCTGCTGGAAAAACAACTATGTCAGCATATTGCTGGTTTGCTTCCAGCAACGCGTTTACGCCACTTTCATCGTCATATAACTTTTTTGCTATACCATCCCACATATCGCCTTGGATTGTGTAATAGGTTTTAGCCATATGAAAGCCTCCTGTTCTGATTCTGCACTTCTGCCAACATTGCTTTAAATTCACGCATTTTTTGATCTAATAAAGTTGAAATTTCAGCAGTATCGGCATTCCCTTGTACGGTGATCTGCGGCGCAAAGGTAGCCGTTATTCCGCCACCAGTTCCCAATGGATTCCCCATGATTTCATTAGTTTTGGCCAACAATCCTATATTACGTCTATTGGGAGTATGCGGTATCGCGCTTTCACCAGAGTTTTCCGCAAAAGTAGTAAGAAATGTCCCCCTGCCATAAATACCGCCATACGCATTTTCTGCAACCTCTGCACCATTACCAGATGCCGTAATATTAACTTTGCCAAAAATAGGTGTAGATAAAAAATTACTAATAGATTGCCATTTTTCTTGCAACCATTCATAGCCACGTTTAAATAAATCTTTTAGTCCGGTCCAGAACTGATCCGCAGCAAGCATAGGATTATCCCATAAAGTAATAAACCATTGCTTTATTGTATCCCAATTTTGATATATTAATACAGCCGCACCAACAGCCAATGTAGCTAAAATAATCCATGGATTAGCCATCAATATATTCCATAGTCCCATAACTCCACCACGCAGTAATGAAAATACACCGTTGGTAATAGTCAATGCTCCGCTTAGAATGCTTTGCGCTAATGCAAATCCCTGAGTAAACATGGCAGAAACCTTTGCTACTAATCCAAACCCTTTCACTGCGGAACTAACATCCTTTAACACTGGTGTAAATGTCTGAAAAGTCAGCATTGCTCCACTAATTAAAAATCCTAAACCACTAACTCCTGCTGCAACTCCCGCAAAACCAAAAACAAGCCCCAACGCTCCCGCTGTAGCATTCGGATAAGCTTCAGAAAGTTCACGTATCCATTTTGCCAAATCGCCTATCCCCGAAGCGACAGGTCCAATAATTGGCAAAAGCCCATCTCCCATAGATATCTTAACTGCTTTAATACTATTATCCATCAGCATAACTGAATTAGACGTTGTTTTAGATTTTTCTTGAAATTCATCTTCCATGCTATTTGCATACTTAGATTTATCTGCCACTCTTTCAAAATTCTTTTTTAATTCATCAAGATTGGAAATTAATGGCGAAATAGCTCCAAGTGATTCTTTACCAAATAAGTCTTTTAATACACTTGCTTGTTTTGCTTTATCTAGACCTTTCAATCCTTCAAGAACTGTTAAGATTGCTCCTTTAGCATCTTTTTGCATATATTCGGACATTTCTACTGCATCTAACCCCAATGCCGCAAATGCTCCAGCTTGAGTTTTTGTAGCACTTTCGCCGGATGTCAATGCTAATATTAAATTCTTGATGCCAGTAGCACCCATCTCCGAATTTATGCCAGCACCAACTATACTTGCACCAAGGGCCGCAATTTCACCTGCAGCCACACCGCCTATGGCACCTAAAGGCCCCACTCTAGTTACAACATCAGATATAAGTGGTGCTGTTGCTGCTGTTTTATTGCTTAAATAGTTTACTTTATCAGCTAGTTCCACAACTTCAGGCTGCCCCATCTTAAAAGCAGTGCGCCATTTTGCCATCATCTCTCCTGCTTGATCCGCAGTTATATCAAAAGCGACTCCCATTTTTGCAGCGGATTCTGCAAAAGATATTAAGTCTTTTCTAGCAATACCAGACTGCCCACCAGACGCAACTATGGCGGCTAATCCTTCCGCGGCTAAAGGAATCCTAGTTGACATATTAAGAATGTCTTTGCCCATTTCTTTAAACTGTTGTGGAGAATCAAAATTGACCACTTTACGAATATCCGACATCGCACTTTCAAAATCAATGGCTTCTTTAGTATAACCAACCATTTTATACGCCACACCACCAAAAGTTAGTGCTGCGGTACCCCATGCTTTGGTGTTTGACTTCAATTTATTTATTTTCCCCTGCATGGTTAAATACTCTTGCTGCTTGGCAATCAAACTTTCGTATTTAGGATTAAGCTTGGCAAGGGCATTAGCATAAGATTCTTCCGTAATAATACCTTTTTTCTGCGCAGAGGTAAGCCTCTTATAGGTTTTATTGTATTCGGACACGCTTTTGTTCAGTTTACCGATTTCACTATTTGCCGTAGAAAATGACCCTTTGAAACTTCCCGCTAAGCTTGCCGATATAATAAACCCGAATGCAAATTCTTTCCCGGCCATTATTGTCCTCCTTCCTGAAATAATGTTATAATATTTATATAAGGATGTGATTTTATGTTAGAGTTTATGATTTTTCTAGCTATTGCTGGTATAATCTTACTAGTTGTGATTGCTGCAGCTATTTTCATTATAGGTATGATTTATGCAATTTTTAAAGGACTATATGACGACTATGTCGAAAATGTAAACACACACAAAATGAAATCTCAATCCTAAATATTCTATAAATAGCTCCCATTATCGGGAGCTATTTTTTTCTGCAATAATTTCAGCATAATCCAGCATTAAATCAAGATCCATATCGATATAATAACTAACCGGTGTATAGGACAGCATTGCCATATTTACCGCAAGTTCTTTTATTTCTCGTATATTTCGAAATCCTAACTGAGCAAAAAATTAGCCACCGGGAAAACGATATTCCTAAAATCGGTCGCAGGCAAATCTAATATGTCATCTACCGGTACACCAATCAGTTTGGCTGCAACAATGGCCTGAAAGTTCATAGATAGAAATACGGACGGTGTTTGATCGCCCATTGCTCTTACTTCTTTCTCAGCTGCAATCAAATCGCTACCCTTCATTTTATTAAAATCAAACTCGACTTCTTTTACTTCTCCGCCGGATACTGTCAAAGCTTTTTCTAATTTCACCTTCATGTTTTTACCTCCAAATTTTAAAAGGGGCACCACTCTGCGGCCGCCCCCTTTATTTATTTTTAATTCAGGCCCAACGCCTCGCGGACATCAGCCAAATAATCGGTGCCGCCAATATTAGAAATATAATTATATTTATCAACTTCCAGCACGGTTTCGCCAGCAATAGTCACTTTAATATAATTAGTTTCAATGGTATTGCTGGAGCCGGTAGTCGTTCCAACGTCTAATTTGCCGAGTTCGGTTTTTTTCGGCACGCCGCGGATCACGCATTTTACAGCCTTTACGACGTACTCACTTTTTTCAGGATCGTAAAACTGCTGCGCGCCGCGCAGGTCTAAGCTAACCCCCTTTTGAGATGCCAGGTTCATTCCAGGTTTAGAAATAGTACGCCAGTTAAGTACAGTTTCCATACTTCCAAAGTGCCCTAAAACAGGACTGTCTACCTCACCGGCAATACCAGCACCCTTTACTGTTTCAGTCATTGCATCCAAAGACGGTAGCTGGACATCAGTTACGCCAAGAAGATCATTTCCGTCATTATAGGCTCTAAAGTTAATTAGCTTTTCCGGAACAACATTATTACTCATCCTTCATCCTCCTCATTAACCAAACAACGTCTCAAGATAAGACGTATCAAACTCGATCGTATTTTCAATCACACGTGCCGGCACCGGCGGCGTAAAATAAGTATGGAATCTTACAATACCGTCCATCTGATCTGTTGTTGGATTCTCCTCTTTCAAATATTCAATTCTTCCACCAAGCAAGAAACCTCTTGAAACAAATCCATTAATGCGAATATTTTCGCTATCCACGACAAGATCAATAAGTCGTTTGTTCATCGGGTTATCTACTTTAGACCAATAACTTTGAATAAAGGTCTGTGCATGCCAGTTAAACATACGCCGTAAACAAATAAAATTATCTTTTACATCTGTATTTGCAGGATAACAACCAGTACGATTCCCCCACAATTTCCATCCACCGATAAAGTTCAGAGCAGTAACTACACCTTGCCCATTAAGATAATTAGCTTGTTCCAGATCCAAAACCACTTCAGTTCCATCAGACAAACATAAACCATCCATTTGTATATTTTTATTTGAAGGACTTTCATAGGGAATATCATCATTTTTTGCATCCAAAACGCCCATCGCGCCCATTACCGCAGTAGAAAGATGATATTTCTTCTCGCCAAGTTTTACCATTGGCCAGCAGACTATTTGATCCACTCCAACATAATTGTTATTATTTTTCCAAGCCGGAACATCGGTATATTTTCTTACTGTGTCAGCCGGAACATCTACCAAAACAGAAGCTTTAAACAAACCGTTAATAGTACTTGCTTTGGCAGTCATAACAGCTGCCACTTCTGGATCGTGTGTCCAACCAGGAGCAAGCACCATACCAGGTACTAAACGATACAGAGGAAATACTTTTGAAAGATTCTCAAGACCTGTGTATGCACCCGTACTGATATCAATACCACCAATAATGTCATCCTTATCCACGGCTGAGGGATCAATTTTTTCATAGTCCAAAAAAGCACTGTCTGTAAGCTGCCCACCACTTAATGCAGTAATTACTAAATTCCCATCACTGTCAAAAGCAGCTTCATAGTCAACGCCTTCTGTCAACGGTTGTCCGGCAGATGCTTTTTTTACTTTCAATGTTTCAAGTAACACTGGATCATTTACAATCACAGTTTTTTCACTGCTGAACTGAACCTCTTTATCACTGACCGTCGCTTTATGTTTTTTTGGATCTAAAACATTAACAAAAACTGTCGGTGAAACTGCATAAAGCGAATATTGGCTATAAATAGTTTCACAAAGAGTGTATTTCTCCCAATCTTCACTATATCCCATAGCCGCTACCGCTTCTGCATATGTATAACACAAAATAGGTTTATTGACCTCAGCTCTGTTACTTGCCAGATGAATCGGCGCTGTTCCCAAAATCACCGGCAAACCAGCAGTAGAATTTACTGCTGGAACAATCGATGTCGGTACCTCCGATGTATATACACCATGTTTATAAGCCATATTCTTATTCCTCCTTTTGTGCCAAAACAGCAGCTTGGTAATATTTATTCATAGGTGTTCCCGCTTTTGCAATAGCCCTTTCAGCTTCTGGCAATTCTGAAACAGCTACAAACAGTTTTTTAATTTGTGGACACTTTTCAAATACATCATCAATATGAGTTGGTAACCCGCCAATGAATACCTGATATTTCAATAACTTTCCGTTTTTGTAAGACGGACCAACATAAATAAAACGCTCAGCTTTTACTGCTTGGACATTTTTCTTATTAATAGCCATAGTTTATTTCCTCCTCTACTGGTTTACCCAATGTATAACTAACCGTCATTAATCCCTGCCACTGGGGGAATGGTTGATCTTCTACTACTTTAGACTTTATCGGTAGTATAAGTCGATGCTTATTTGCTACAGTACGCTTTTTAAGCAAAGCCTGACGTACATGTTCCATAAGATTAAACAAGCTGCGCCACCCCTCAGAAGTATCACCGTCAATGATGCTAAATCCTATTTCAACCTTTGCTGCACTCTGCTCATCACCATCTTCACATTCAAGAACCAGCACATAAATACATGATTCACTTTCCTTGGCATTAGTTTTCACCGGCAGGTATCCTGGATAAACCTTTATCGGAGAATAAGTCCCATCAGATTGCTGCGATTCATACTCTCGGATAATATTTTTTAGAAAACCAGTCAAATTTTCCATTAATTCAACCTGTGTCATTAACGTCCTCCAAATTTCCCATAACGGTATGAAACTTCATGTAAAAATCTTTGATTCAATGTTTTTTCTGCAAACGGGGCAATCACACTCATTGAGCTTTCTGCTGAAAACATCTGCGGGACACTGGGGCCATGAGGTATGCGCAAAGGATAACGCATACTTAAATTTTTACGCTGCATAGCTCCAACATAGCCTTTCAATGAAGAACCAATAAATAAACCTAGAACTGGTTTGGGTTTATTTTTTTTCATTACTTGCACCCTTACTGGTCCTTTCTTATATGCCCGTACTCTAAAAGCAGTGATCAACGGTGCTTGCCCTATAGAACTGATCATCCCAGTAAGCTTTGACCTGGAAGCATGTTTAATACTTAAAGTAGACTTTATATCTTTTGCTGATATAAGATAGTTCTTTCTGATGGTTTTAGATACTTCAGTCTTTACCATTGTAGACGTACGGTTTATTGCACTCGCTGCAGCTGCTTTTACTTGCTGAGGATAATTCTTAAGCAGACTCTTCGCTTTCTCTATTTCCTTTGCATCAATAGATATCATCTGTCATTCGCCACCAATTGTATAGTCAGAATTCCCATATCATCAGCACAGCTCTCAACCAGATACTGCTTATCATCAACGCCGAAAAGCTGTCCATATACAGGAAGCTCAGGCAAAGCTTCTGCCAAGCAATTTATCTGCAGCCTACTACCATAGATCCCTGCATAAGTTTGATCAGCTCCATTTCCTGTTGATAAACTTTCTGCAATAGAAACATCCTGTATGATTGCGTCACATAAAATTCCGTTAAGATTATGTTCCTCGGCAAATTCCAAAAAATTTATAAAAGCCGCAGTATTATCTGCGGCTATCTGCTCACGAAAGGTTTTCATTTGACCGTTGCTGCTGTATTTACCGGAGGCAGAGCCCCCTCCTCAGCATTATTTACTGCTTCAAGCAACTCAACGAGTTTTGCTTTGTTAACGTTTTTCGGAATTTCAATCTCGCGAGCTTTACACATAGCCTTAAGTTCTTCATTCGAATAATCCTTCAAGGCTTTTTCTTCGCTATTATCGCTACCTGCATCAGCATCGGAAATTACGGTAACAGCAACTTTTTCAAATTCTTTTGGAGCCTCTTTTACTAAAGCATCAGCTTCGCTATCCGGCAGTTCAATAATAGTGCCTGCTTTATAAACCACTCCATTACGGCGCAATGAAAATTTCTTTATCAATACTTGTTGCATTTACAAACCTCCTTATTTAACTCTCAAAGTCGCCCAATCATCCAAAAACTCCGGACATACTACGCAGCGGCTGGACATAGCCAAAGTAGTCGTATCGCTTTCGGTATTGCCAGTTACTTTCGGAATGTAAGTGCCTTCATAGGTGCGAAATTGTTTATCGTCCTCCAGCTGAGTTACTGCGCCAAAGAGACGTTTTCCACGACCAGGAACACCAATAATCATATGATCATCAGGGATATACTGGGCAAGATTGCCGTCATCCCCCTCGTACACGCCGTCATAAGCGTAGATTTCCAGATTAAGGGATTCAATGTAACCAACTCGCAGCAATTCCGGTCGTACCAGCTTCGGCTGAATACTCATCAGTACTAAATTTTCACGGCTTGGCACCAACAAATATTTATAAAGCTGTTCGTTATTGAGCAGGTAGGATACTACATTCTGTGAACACAGGGCCACTGTAGGGATCATACCCGCGTTGCGGCGGATCTTCTGAGATGCGTCACCCATGACCTCATAAATTTTAGCAGAAGCATTATCCCATGTGTCCGATCCGGACAGAGTTGTTTTATTGTCAAATTCAGAAAATGTGATCGTATCAACAACAACAGTTTCACCATCGTCGGCATAGCCTTTGCATTCGTATTCACCGTTGATCAAAAGCTGTGCAGCCATCCACTCCTGACGACGGACGCAGGCATCAATCAATTCTGCCATATCGTAAGCGCGCAATTCTTGCGCACGTTCTGCCGGAGTGCGAGTACTGTAGATGTCTTCGCCAAAACCACGACGCTCAATATCAGACGCTTCGATAGTCCGTTTAGGACGCATCAGCGGGGCTTTATAAGATCTGATCTGCGAACCGTTACGGCTCATATTTACACCCTTGCTGCCCGGTACCACAAACGGCGCCATTCTGCGACCACCTTTGCGGTATTCCATATCTACGGTATTCGTCAAAAAGGTTTTAACCGCAGGGAAAAAGGTATCAATCAAAGTCGTAGTCGGCGGATTGGTGCGCTCAATCGCCTGCAGCAAAGTTCTGGTATCGTCAATATTAATAGGCATTATCTTCATCCTCCTTATTTCACGCTGGTCAAATAGATATTGACCGCGCGCAGTTCTTCTTCATGAGCAGTGGCATTATCAGATGTTTGTGCCACAATAAGTTTTTCACGATTAAATTGACCGCTGATATAAACTGTAGTAACAACGTCGGTCCCGGATAAAACAATGTCATTGGCAAGGATCACAGATGCTTTATCAGCTCCGCTTTCAGATGCTGTGCTATCTACAATCTCATATTTACCGCCAACTAAAGCTAACAATGTGCCTCGCTTATAGCTGGCCGTAACACCTTTCAGAGTTACGTTTTTAGTAAGTACCGGTACCGCTGTACCACCAATAAGCTCATCATAATGAGTTCCGTTCATGTTGGAAATCATTTCCATTATTTCGCACCTCCAAATTTACTATTCATTACCTTGGCCATCTTATCCAATGCTTTCGCATCTGCCGCTGCACTTACGGCTGCCTCATCGGCCGCAGGACTGGCAGCAACACCATCAACACCAGAGTTTTTATTGTCGGCTACCATAGTCGCCACGACATTTTGCGCAGCATTAGCAACCGCCCCTGCTGGAGCAACATTTTTTACTGCTTCTACATAATTTTTTACTTCCTCAACAGTTTTACCACTTTTCTTAGCTTCATTGATAATCGCAGTAATCGCGGCATTTTTTCCATCGTCCAATGCTTCTAAATCAAGTACACGTTGACGCTCGGCAACTACTGCAGCCTCCACCGCTTCGATATTATCAGACGCTGAAGCTGAAGACGTATTATTTACTGTTGTCTGATTTCCAACAGGAACCGATGTCTGAGTATCTTCCAACAGTTCCTGCAAGCCTAAAGCATTAAGAAACTTTTCTAATTTACCACTTGGCATATCTCTAACCTCACTTTGTTTAAATTTATTTTTTGCCGCTTCACTATTTGCAAAACGGTTCAAATCATAAGACACTGAATTCATAACCAAAGTATTGCCATTTAACGCAGCAGCAACTCCTCCTATGATCTCGTCAGCAAAACCTTTTTCCTTACATTCTGCAGCGCCCATCCAGGTTTCATTGGCCATCATCTTTTCGATTTCTTCGTCCGATACCTTACAACGCTTGCGATAGGCAGCGATAATGCTTGTCTTGATCGTAGCCAGCGCTTCTACCAACTTCGACAGTTCTGCCGCAGGATAGTATCCGCTAAGGCCGATAGCCGGGTCGTGGATCATCATCAACGAGTTGGACGGCATAATGATTTTATCTGCCGCCACGGCTACAACCGTTGCTGCGCTTGCTGCCAGTCCGTCAATTACCGCCGTGACTCGCCCGTTATAACTCTTAAGCAAATTATGAATAGCATGAGCCGCAAATACATCACCGCCGCCGCTGTTAATGCGTACGGTAACGTCCCTGCCGCCAAGTTCGTTAAGATCCTGGGCAAACTGCTGCGGCGTTGCCTCATCACCAAACCAGGACCGCTCTACTGCGATTGGTCCATAGATCAATATTTCAGCGTCGCCACTAACATCATTCCTCACCTGCCAAAATTTTTCCATCATTATCACCCCCATTCCCACCAGTATTATCAGCCTTAGGCGGTTCTAATCCTTTAGCGCGCCACGTCTGCTGCTCTATAGCGATTTGGTCAATGTTGCTGTCGTAATCAGTACCTGTAAGTTCCGCAGCTTCACGTTCACCGGTAGAGAAACCATATTTTACGCGTAAGGCCGCGCCAGTTACCTCTTTTACAGGATCCAGCATCCCCATAACAGGGCCAAACCAATCAGCATTACTCCATGCCTTAGTTATGATTGGATCACTACCATAGCCAGGAGCGCTAATTCTACCGATAGCAACAGCTTCTGCCAGCCACGCCTCATAAACCGGCTGACAAAAATCGCGTGCAAACCAGGTACGTCTGGTTTTAAAATTGCTGGCAGCTTGTAACAATGCTCCACGTGCTGCAGAGTATGAAGATTGAAAACGACTAAGTAACACCTCCGCCGGTGTTCCAATAGCTGCACCGATCTGACTGATCATCATATTTGTAAATGGTTCAAAAGTTGACATTGTACGGCTTGCGTCCATCGATTTTACATCGACACCAGGAGGCAGCAGATTAAGCGTTCCCGGACCAACTTCAACATGAGCCAGATCTTCTGGTGTTACGGCTTCCGCTTGACCATAAGTTGAACTTAGGACATCATTCATATCGTCAATATTGTTATTAGTCGTAAAAAACAAAGTATAAAACGATTTAATGATGGCTGCCGTAAGCTCAGCATTAGTATAACGGCTGACTTGCTTCAGCACTTCAATGACTGGCGCCAATATTGGCACACCTCTGTACTGCTCTGGTCGTTCTTCATGTGATATCTGTAAAATATTTGGCTTTCCGCTTAACCTTCCAAAGGCTTCTACCCTCTGCCACTTTAAAAGTGCAGATGGGTTAGTTAAATCAAAAGGTACTCTGTTCGCAATCCAATAGGCCACAACAGCTCCGTCTGAATCTATTTCTATACCGTTAATAATACGATTACCATTTTTATTGTTAGTCATTTCAACATCATAATAAGACGGCGAACCATACGATCCACTACTGTTTGGGTTACAGACCCTACTGGCCTCAAAAAGCTGTACTCTTAAACAATACGGATTATCAGGTACCGGCCTGCGATACTTGATCGCAGCCCACCCGTCACCATCTACAAGATAGCTCATATATGCAATATCCTGCATATCAAAAAAGTTATTCTTTCGATACAAATCACAAGCTGTGCTGTTTGCCCAAAGGTTAAATTCACGAAACGCCTGACGCTGCCACTCTTTAGCTTCCTCTGCAGTCAATCCCAACAACCTATAATCTATTTTAGGAGAAACCTTAAGACCCGCACCTATAACATTGCTTCGTGAAGTATTAATAGCACTTGAACCAAGTGGAGAATTACATACTAAATCTGCACTGCGGTTTCTTAATGTTGCCAAATTTACATCAACATCTGCTTTGGTACTGGATTTCAAGGGATTATAGCCACGTAAAGTACTTCGTGACCTACTGGCTCCGCCTTCTGAATATCCGCTGTTAATAATTACAGGCACGTGTGCCTTTGTAGTAGGATGCCTAGCCTTAGCCGGTATTGCTTTTTTACGTTTCACCATCATCTATCCTCCTAATCCCGCATAATAACTTGCTTTGTTCGATGCCCTCTCGGATGCATTGCCTCATCCGTAGTCGCTCCTGCAGCAATAAGATCATTTATTTCTTTTCTTATTTCTGATAAATCAGCTCTCGTCAGCGTTCTATTGCCAATTCTGTAGCTTTGCCCTGCTACCAAAATAGACTGTTCTGCAGATAAATACTGCTTTAACCGTTCATTAAGTACAGTACTTGCCACTAATAATCCCCCCTCACACCTTTTCTAATGCAGCCGTAGCCGCCTTTAGGCTTGTTTTTCAGTTTAGACTTTACCGATTGTTCTTTGATTACATTCGGGCTGTTGATCAATTTTTCCAAAGCTTCGAAATCAGGGTTTACGCTTAACATACATGCGAGGTTATAAACCCGCAGATCCAAAGGCTCGTTCCGTTTATCTTTAGCTATATTTACCCACTGATATACTAATACGCCATTCTTGCGGCGCGGCTCTTTAACTTCAGATATCAGGCCCTTGAAATAATTCTCATCGTAGCCGCGATTTCTTAAGACCTCGCCTATTCTGACATTAGCAGCATCCTCTCTTTCATCCAATGGAAAGTGGAAATATTTAGCTCCTGGAACAACAATCGATAATCTATCCATAACATATTGTTTGCCGCTATCTGTACCCAGCATTACCAGCGGTATCGTATGTCCCCTTACGGTTTTAACCTTAGTGTACTTATGCAATAACGGCACTCCTGGTGTCGATGAACCTTTTATAGCAAAACGTTGCCTTGCGAATCGTTTTTTGCAGTACGCATAAACTTCTTTCGTGTAGTGCCCACCTGAATCGATAAATGTTCTCGCAACCAAAAGGCCCTTACCTGAAGCAAAGCGATATTCCTTATCCAGCTGTTCGTCCAGCATATCCCACACTTTAGGTGTATCCGGTACGCCCAAAATAGTGCCCTTTTTTATTCCCCAACATTCTTCAGCCATTCCCCAGCCACAAATCTCATACTCGAGCCTGTTGTCTTGTACGTCAACGGCCGCTGTTAAAAGCAGCACGCCTTCCGGCAGCTCGGCGCCATAGTTTTCACGCCTGCGCATAAACTGCTCATGGCTTTCAAAATTTCCCTTGCGCTCATATGCTTCTCCAAAACGAGTATTAACAACTACTTTTTCACGCTCTGGATCACCCTGTGCTTCCAACCATTCCTGCATTACATCTAACCAATTTACCCAAGGTGATGCAAAACAGTTAACAAAAAAGCTCCGTACCCCCTTAGTGAGAGCCGAAGCGTTCTGTGCAATATATTTTTGTGCAGCCTGCCGCATTTCAGTTTCTGTAAACCCAAACCCGCAATCTGGGCAACGCCAAATAACTGACTTAACGATAACCTGCCTTGTTCCCTTTTTATCAACAGAGCAGTCATAGTCAGTATGCATATCCCGATGCGTGACTAAATGCCACTCTTTGCATTTTGGGCATTGATGCTGCCACTCTTCCTGAGTCCCTGTTATATACTCATCTTCTATTCGACTGTCTCCAGCATTAGTCGGTGTTGAGAATAGACCCATTACGCTGTCCCAAAATGTAGTCATACGCTTTGCAGCCAAGCTGACCGGATCGCCTTCTGTTCCAGCACTTTTTGGAAAACGATCAACTTCGTCTGCCAGCAGTATTTTTATCGGCTTACTGGCAAGACCGGCAGGGCTGTTAGCCCCCGCCATAATCAGCCTGCCGCCAGGGAATTGTTTAGAAAGGATAGTATTGCCGGCATCACGGCTTTTTACGTCTTTAAAAATATCTCTCAATACTTTTGTATCTCTAATCATCGGCGCTATACGTGATTTACTATAGTCCTGTGATGTTTCGATAGTTGGTTGGATCATCATTATTGGTGCGGGGGCCAGATGCGCGAACCGACCAATAACATTGTTCATGATATCGGACTTTCCAACCTGAGATGCGGTCTTTGCAACCACCCTAGTTATGCCTGGTTCAGTAAAAGCATCCATAATGGCTTTTTGATATGGAGCACGATTTGTTCGCCATCGCCCAGGCTCTGCAGCAGCTTCACCAGATATCATCCTATAGCTATCAGCCCATTCCGATACTGTTTGATCAGATAACGGCATTAATGACTGTTTTAAAATTTTCTTAAAAAGTTCAACCGTCTTCTTCATCACTAAATATCTCCGGATCATAATCGCTAAGCTCAGTTAACCTTGACTTAATTTCTTTAGAAAGATCAGTCATAATAACACTTCTACTCTGATTTTCCAATATAACGGCCATCTTAGCTGGTATCCCCAAAAGCTGGCTGCGCAACTTAGATAACATATCTGTCATAACCCTTTCGACATCTGCCGCATCATGTGAAAGATTTTGCCGTCGTGCCAATTCAAGTTCAGCGAGTTTACGTTTTGCAGCTTCATGCAGTGCTTTTTCAGACCAATAATCATCTTCATCTTTGCCAGAATATTTATTTTCGTAGAACGAAGCTATTGCCATTGTCAAAATGAAGTCGCCTTCTATTTCACGATGCAAAACTTCCTCATTTACCAACTGATTTACGCGTCTTTCGCTGATCCCCAATAATTCGGCAAGCTCTCTTGCAGAGCCACGTTTCAGCATTTTTGCCACGTCTATTTTCACCACCAGTCTACCACCAAGGGAAGGAAATAAGAAAAAATATTTTTAAATCTAAACCTTTTTCGGGGTTCTCGAAAGACCCGCAAGGGAAGTTATCCACAGGAAGAACCTATGAAAAATCTACTACAAATAGACATAAGAAAAGCACTCACGCTTGTGAGTGCTTTAGTCATTAGGCTACCAGCGTTGACCCTCTTGATGGGTTATAGCTTCGCAGCATCGGACTGTATCTTATCCCATTGCTGTTGGAAAAAGTTTCGCATATGTTTCTCGAAGTCATCTAAACAAGCTGTAACCTCTTTATCAACTTTTTTTAAATAAATTTCTTTATCTGACTCGCACATGGTATGTACTATATTAAACTTGCTTTGTAACATTACAACTGCTGAAACTTTGTTTATAGTCTCAACCTCATTTGGATTTATCCTAAATTTAATCATTAATGATTTTTTGTTAAGCTCTTTAACTTTTAAGGGTAATTCATTATTAGCAGAAAATGGTCCCTCAATAAAATTTATACTATGCACGACATATATTTCTGTCGCCAAGCAAATAAAATCTACGACATCTTCTCTTAGATTATTCAGCCACCTTGTGCTTTCAGTCGTTATTATTGTTTTATAATCTTTTCTTCTGTTAATCCAAAAGGTAGACACTGCCGCAAAAGCCGCTACACAAATCGATAAAATAGATATTCCTAACGTAACATAGCTAATTGTCATGCTTCTCACCATCCCTAAAAAGATGGTTCTATTATACCACAAAAGCCGCTGATCCTTAACCAGATCAACGACTTTTGTCAATTTCTACACATACATTATAACACAGGTCAATAGGGAAATTCTAGGAAATCTTTGCAATTTTGACCAAAGCCTCGCCATGCATTTGGGTAACTCTACGATAGCTATACCCCAAATCCGCAGCAATAACCTCCCAACGCTGATAATTCAAGTACCGCTTGAACAATATCAGCTGCAGCTTCTCATCGTCAAGCATTTTAATTAGCGCTCTCGTCGCCGCTAATGCCTCTGTAAGCTGATTAATATCGTTTTTAATAGACATTTCCACGTCAGCCATCTTCGCAACCGTACCAGCCAATTTGTCGTTGCTGCCCCCGCCCCCGCCCCCGGGTGCCAAGCTGTAGACTGGAGTTATCTGCTCTGCCAAATCTCTTAGATCCTGCAGCATCTGCAAATCCGCTTCAAGCTGCTTTTGCCATACCCATGCACTTTTTAACCTTTGCTTTATTTCATCCGTCGTAGGCATCGCATCACCCCTCTGCCCGTAAAACATATGCAGCAATATCTATCGCAGCACTTTCAGATTCACTCAACTGATGGCCTTGCTGTATCTGCCCTAATAACCCGATCACATTTTGAAGCCGGTTTTCTTTTACACAATTTACCCTGCGGCAGTAAACTTTATTCTCGCTTACCGGACGGCTCCACACGCAACCCTTACACTTATGTGCCAATCTAATCACGCTCCTTTACTCCAATTGCTCAATTCTTACATAAAGCCCTGGCTGCTCTGACCAAAACTTTTCTGTAATCTCACTTGCTACCTGTGCATCGTCTATCCAATAACCGAGCCCAGTCATTACATCCTTAAGCAGCTTGATTATATTATCAGTGTCCGGCTTTGTAATTTTATATTCGCCGTTCTTATGTTTCTCTGTAGCTGTATAGCACCATTTAGTCAAAAGCCTTATCGGGCCGGTCAGCTTTTTTTCAGGTACATAGGCTGCCAGGTGCGCACTAAACTTCTGTCTGGCATCTTTAAGCGTAGCTGGTTCATAGTATTGCGGCTTACCGTTTACAACATGGACCTTTTTCTGCTGATGCGTAACTGTTGGCAGTTTCATCGGAATAAAAAACTCAATCATCGTACGCGCCTCTTTCATAAGCTTCCCGCCATTCTTGAATCGTAGCCAGCAAATAGTCAGCGCCTTCTTTACTTCCAAGCAGTTCCTTTCGGTCAATTGTATTTTTTACGATAAGAGTTCCGTCTGTTTTCACGAAACCAAATTGTAATTTTCCGGCCTTATCGTAACAACGCATAAAGCTATTTCCAAATTTTACAATTTCTCCTTTTTCAGTTTCCCAGTATTTACTATTTTTCATTTTTTATTCGCTCCCTTTTTCCTTTCGCGCGGTATACCTCTTCCTACAACCGAAAGGAATTTTCCCGCCAATCCAAGGCGGAAAATCCTTTTGTTGTATAGGAATACAACCTACAATGACTAATCATATATAGATACATCGCGCGCGCGTATATCGCGTATATAATATTAGTGAACATTCACTTGCGGAAAATTTCGATAATCGCTCGACTTTTTCCGATTCGGAAATTCTCGATAATGTTCGAGTTTTTCCAAATTGTCAGAAAACGGCGTCGTGGAAAAACACTCGACTTTTTCCAATTCGGAAAAGGAAAATCATTCGACTTATTCCGTTTTCCGAACGACTTCTCCATTATTGCTTATTGCAAACATTCCACTTTCTCGAATATGATTCTTCACCGTTTTTTCCGTCACATCTAAATAACTGGCCAAACCTTTTACTGTCGGAGCCCCGCCAAAACTTTCTGCTTCAAAAGCTTTTTGTAATGCTATTATCCGTTCTTTTTTCAAATCATCCGGTGATTTCTTCTTTTTGAAATTCCGCTGCCAAGCTGGTCCTTGTCCATCAGGTTCGATATCCTTAAGACTTCCAACGTCATCAATATAATGTACAGGATAATTAAACCAAAGATTGATAGGCGGAAACTTCGGAAACTCACGCAGTGTCCCCTCAATGCGCCATGCAGTACGTTGCCGCACCCGCTGTTTGGCTACCGGAACCGCTGTTTTCACAAGTTCAAGATTAATATTATTGCCTAACATCTTATGGCAGTAATCAAGCAACACAGCGCTGCTCAACTCGTCATCCTGTGATAAATCCTGCGTATAAGCCGGGTAATATCGTTTTAAATACGCCAGGCACTCGGCGCAAATTGCTTTATTTTCTTCCTGCTTCAGCAATTCTTCTGTTGGTTCCAGTTCTATCAAATCAAGTAATGCGTCAGGATCACGGGCAAATACTCCTGACCCTGAAGCTCTATCCATAGATTTTTTACTGCCCTGGCCACCCTTTGAATGATGGTGGCAGTAGATCACAGCGCAGCCCAGTTCCGTGCAAACTTTATCGAACTGATTACAGAAATGCGCCATCTGGTCAGCGCTGTTTTCGTCACCGGTGATGATTTTATAAATCGGATCGATAACGATAGCAATATAATTCTTCTTTGCTGCACGCCTGATCAGCTTCGGCGCCAGCTTATCCATCGGAATCGACTTGCCACGCAAATTCCATACATCGATATTAGACAAATTGCTCGGCTCCCAACCCATTGCCGTATAAACATCCTTAAAACGATGTAAACAACTTGCCCTGTCAAGTTCAAGGTTCACATATAAAACTTTACCCTTTGTACAGCTAAAATTAAGCCATTGACCCCCTTCAGCAATCGCGCAGCACAACTCTATCAAGGCATAACTTTTGCCCGCCTTAGATGGCCCTGCAATGAGCATTTTATGTCCTTGCCGCAACACATTATCAATCAACGGTTTTGCCAGCTCTGGTAGATTATCCCAAATCTCGCTAATACTTTCAGGCTCCGGTAAATCGTCATTGACTGCCTCGATCCACTCCTGCCATTCTAAAAAGCTGGCTTTACCGATGTTGGTATCAACTAAAAACTGTTTGTGTCCCTGGCGCATCACGCCCGGCATTCTACTGAGCCGCGAAGGATTACGATTTTGAGTATCGATTTCAAGACCGTTTTTCTTACAAACAGCGTAAAGATAATCAACACGTTTACGATATTCCGCATAGTCTGCTGCATCAATCCTAACAATAGCATGCAACGACTTTTTCCCTGAATGTACCAGGCAGGCTACTGGCAATTCCAGTGTCCGGATAATTTCATTCTGCTTGGCAATCTCCATTTTGTCTGATTCTACCAGCGCATACCGAAATTCTGTCACATTGTCGTTTTTCACGCCTTTACCATCAAGAGGATTAAAACGTATCCATGCGCCGCACTCAGGGTTATAATCGCCAAGAACTCCGCCGATATCACCCTTACATTTATTGAGCTGCTCAATGAGTTGCCCAGCAGTTCTATCAGAACAACCCTTTGACGGTAGATATTTACCATCTTTTTGCCATGATTCCGTTACATAACCAACATTTTCTGTGCTGTCGAATAAGGTTTCTAAATAAGTTACCAGTTCTTTTACTGGGTCCCAGTTTTCCGGGTCCGCTATTTCCTGACCCTCAATCCAATTCTTATCAACCAAAACCATATCGTCCTTTTGCCCGATGATATCATCCCATGAAAGCTCGTGATCGTCACGCAGCTGAGGTGTCCAGCCATTATCCTTTGCCATTGCTACAATCGTTCCGCCTGTCACCGGCGCGCTGGTATCCCCTCTGAATGTCTCCCATTTTTTACGACATTCGTTTGCGTGGTATCTGCCAGCATCACGTTGGCTCCAATCATCCCACACGCTCACATGATATCCCTCAGCCTTTAGGGCCATGCCAACACTGACCCACTCCTGATAATCAAGAACGCTTGGATCAATATAATCAAGCAGCGGTATTAAATCTAATTTATTATCCATAAATGTTCTCCTTTATTCAGGCTTGTAAATCCGTGGATCAATACCTGCCGGAATACGCCAGCCACCGGCAGCAATCCTGTCTATCAGTTTCTTGGCATGTTCAAAAGACCAGGTCCCGACGTGCTGAAACCCACGACCTTCTAAAAAGCGAATCTGTTTCGGTGTTGTCAGACCTTCACTTCTGCGCTTATCCAAACGATCAAGGATTTTTGCAGCTTTACCGGCATTATCAATATCATCCGGATTTATACCGAACTTCTCTAATGTTTTCAGCTGCTTTTCACTGGCCGGGCTCATTTCCCAACCGAAAGCCGGTACATAGCTCGATAGATCCTCTGCTTGGATACTCATTTCAAACTGCAGCGGATCCACCAATTTACGCTTACGCTGCTTCATCGCTGCCAACCGCTTGGCTAATGCTTCTTCGCGCTGAGCAACAACATCTTCCGAAGCCTGCTTTTCTACCACTTCTAAATCAAGCGGACACGCAGCTTCATTCAATTTCTCCGTCATAACCTTGGCAACTTCTTCGTTTATGGCAATCAAATGAGCAGGCCTGCAAAGCTCATGCCGCTCAGTATGCCACAGAAAATCAAGCAGTAAAAGTTCTTCTTTTCCCGGTGCCAGTCTGGTACCACGGCCCACCATTTGACAATACAAACTCCTGACCTTCGTTGGTCTTAATACAACAATGCAATCAACAGCCGGGCAATCCCACCCTTCTGTCAAAAGCATTGAATTACAAAGCACGTTATATTTACCGATTTCAAAATCACTCAGCACCTTTGCGCGATCCTCGCTGTTCCCATTTACTTCGGCAGCGCTGAAACCGATACCATTCAAAATATCCCTAAACTTTTGGCTGGTCTTAACCAGCGGCAAGAACACTACAGTCTTTCTATCCATACAAATTTTAGCCATTTCAGCCGCAATCTGATTCAGATAAGGATCGAGCGCTGTACCAAGATCACCAGTTTTAAAATCACCAGCTTGGGTGCCAACGCCAGTTAAATCTAATTTCAAAGGAATAGTCTGCGCTTTGATCGGCGACAAATAACCTTCTTTGATAGCTTTGGGTAACGTATACTCGTAGGCCAGGCTCTCAAAACACTGCCCTAAATTACGCATATCGCCCCTGTCAGGCGTTGCAGTAACACCCAGCACCTTAGCGCTGTCAAAATGCTCCAGCACCTTCTGATAGCTGTCTGAAAGTACATGATGCGCTTCGTCTACGATGATCGTATCGAAAAAATCATTAGCAAATCCGTTTAAGCGTTTTTCCCGCATCAGCGTTTGCACAGATCCAACGACTACCCGATACCAACTGCCTATACAGGTATATTCAGCTTTTTCCATCGCCGATTTTAAACCTGTAGCCTGCTCGATTTTGTCACAGGCCTGCTGCAGCAGTTCAAAACGGTGCGCTAAAATCAGAACCCTGTCTCCCTGCTTAACCCGTTCCTCTGTAACCTTTGCAAAGACTATAGTTTTACCGCACCCAGTCGGTAATACCAACAGGGTGCGGTTTATTCCTTTATTCCACTCGTCAAAAATAGCCTGTTTAGCTTCTTCCTGATATGGACGCAGCTGCATTAGAAAGCTCCGGGACGAAATGCAGGAGTAGCCTGCGGCTGTCCTTGATATAAGTTCTGCTGCTGTGGTGCTGCCGCAGTAGGTGCTATTGCCGCTGTATTTTCAGGATCATAAAAGCGTTTTATTTCGTTATACTGCTTACCATCATGCATACGGATACCGATCTTAGCCCTGCCTTTTCGACCAACCACACGTGGCCAATCCATTTTCAAAGGCTCGCCGTGCTTTTTCAGCCCAATACCGATAAAGAAAGCCGAAATCATACCTTCTGTACGAGAATGTAAGAACAAGTTATGCCTAATACGGGCTTCGCCTTCTGGTGTTTCAACTACCAAAGTTATTACAGCTTTATTACAGGGCGGTAACTTTTCGCTGCCTTCATGACGGGCACGTTGAAACTCTAATACCTTAAATTCATAATCACCTTCCGGCAGAATGATAAAACCGGCGCTCTCCTTTTCGATAGTATCGTCCCAGCCTAATTCTCTTTCTTCTACGGGTACTGCTTGTCCTAATTGTTCAAATGCCATTGTTATATTCTCCTTTATCTATTCAATATTATTTAAACTACATTGAGTTTTCTAAATTTAAAAAGGTATCTCCCTGTTCTCTTTGATCAAAGCAAAGACATTGGGCCATGCTCCTATCAAACATCCCTGTACAAAATCCTCTGCGTAATTTTCAAAAGGTGTTCCCTCTGGATAATAACCACGCTGGGCAACAACCTTTTGAATTTCTGCAAGCGTTACCCCTTCCAGCGCCATTAAATCAGCCAATGCTTTTGGCACACAACTTGGAATTACTTCTGACGTTTGTACAGTCACTGTATCATCTGATGCTGTTACAGGAATAAGAGCCGGATCTACAGATATTAGTCCCGAAGGCGTATCTATAATTGCAGTGGCACTAGCAACCGGCGCCGCAACCGTTTCCGACTGCATTACAACTGGCTGCGACACAGGCTGCAAAGCTTCCGTATTGGAATAAACCAAACAGCCACGAATACTTTTAAAATCAAAGGGTAATTCTTCCGGTAGATCCTGCCTGTTCTTTGCATCCCAGTTAGGATGATGCGTCGTATACATTACCCGCTCACCACCGGCGGCCTTGCATTTCTTCCCGTCCTTATCCTGTGCGATCACGATAGTCTTATAGTTGGCAAACAGCAGCATATCAGCCCACTCTTTGACCAGCGGAGCAGTCTGCGATGAAGTCTTTTTACCAAGCTTCAGCTCATACCGGTCAAAACTTCCACCTTCATTAGGCAATTCAAACTTACGCATCTGCATATGTGCTGTTAAAACAACATTGATCCCAACCTCTATCACATCAGAAAGCAGATTTAAAAAGCGTCCAAATTCTTCCCTTACAAAAATATAGCCACTGCCATAACCAAAATCTTCGATCCCATTTTTTCCATTTTTAGCACATACATGACCCACGCAAAGCTGTTCTGCCCAGTCAATCGTATCAATAACCAATGTTTTACAGCAGGTTGGATTTTTGATAACCTCTCTAACCTCATCCATCAACATCGTCCAAGAAGTCGGCGCCGGTAATCTGGCAACATCATAGACATTCGTACTGCCTTCGGTATCGATAAACAGCGGATCCGGAAAATCAGCGGCAAAAGTAGTTTTGCCAATACCTTCAGGACCATAAACTACAACTTTTTGCGGCTTTACAATCAGCCCTCTGGTAATTTGAAACTTCATATCCATATTCCTCCTAATCAATAATCTCTACGCGCTCTAAAGCAAAAGCCACCAAGGCACAAGCTACCTTACTAATTGGCTGATGCGTTTTTCTTGATAAATCGACTACCTGCTGATGCAGTTCCGTAGATACCTTTAATGGTTTAGGGTACTGTTCAGGTATGTAAATTTCTTTTTTCAAAAACAAAGTGTCCTTATTTGAATTCATTAAAATTCACCCAACTTCCATGTTTTATTGTTCTCGTTTGGCAGGCTACCGTTATCCTTTTTAACATATCCGTCCTCGATAATAACTGAACACTCTTTGCCACTGCTGACACGTGTAGCGATTACCTGCAGCTGTTCTTGTTCTAACCATTTACCAAATTCATTTAAAGTATCCTGATCCATCTGCTCCAGCTTATCCATGAGCACAAAACCACAGTTCGGATTCAATTTGCGGACAATAGCAGTAGCTACTTTAAGCTGCTCACTGCCGCTCATGTTATCCCACTTATTCCCACGATAAATCAGCTCACCATTTTCAACAGACAATTCCGGCAGCGGCAAGTCTGCGTTTTCCAACAACTTTAAGCGCTGCGCTCTAATATCTTCGATTGATTTTGTCAGTTCATCATATTGCTGACTATATTCTTCAGCTTCGATCTCAGCCTTTTCCTTGTCCATATTGGCCCTGATTTTAATATTCAGGCGGTCTATGTCAGAGATATTCGCTTCCAGTTCTGCCGTACTTTCATCCTGTAAATCTGCGGCCGACTTACGGGCAACCGAAACTGCAGCCTCAGCTTCTTCAAGCCGGTTTTTCGCTTCGTCAAAAGCAATCTGCGCTTTAGCTAATTCTTCTTCATACTCCCGGCACATTTGCCGCTTGCGCTGATTTTCGCCGTTCCTGGCAAGTATCGTCTGCTGCTGCTTAATTAGATCAGCTGCAGAAACGAGTTCTTTCGGAACATCCGGATACATTTCAAGCTCAGCAGCATACTTTTTCTTTTGGTCAGCAATGCGCCCAACTTCATATCGCCTGTTATAAATTCTTTGTTCTTCAGCATCTAACTGGTAAAGTTTTTCCCCGATCCCGATTATCTGCAAAAGAGCATTGGCCTTTTCTTTATTATTTGCATTCAAAAATTTTGGCAGGTCTAAAGCAAGTTGTGCTACAAACTCATTTAAAATCTGCTGGCCGCCTTTATTCCCCTGCGGGTCTATGACCTTTAAGCTACCATTGACGCCTTTTCGCTCAACGATAAGCCCATTAGATAACTCTATATGTAGAATTGGAGGAGTAACAGATCCTTGGCGCTGTGGCTCTGAAGGCTTGTATCTTTCCCCACCGAGTGCCCATGCAATAGCATCTAGAACGCTGGTCTTGCCCTGACCATTTTTACCGCCAAGAATAGTCAAGCCATTTGCTGAAGGCACTAATTTTACCGCTTTAATTCTTTTAACATTTTCAAGTTCAAGACTGTTAATTTTTACTGTCATGAAATAGCTCCTTTTCTTTTTTCAGCCACCATATAAGCGTAGAACGCTTAACTCCTATGATGATTGCTGCTTTTCTAACGGAACACCCTTGTTCTATTAACCTTTTAGCTTGCGCAATAAACTCAATACGTTCTGCTTTTGATCTGTAATTGGCTGTTTCTCGTGGCATAACTTTTGCTAAAGCTAAATCTGTATCAACGCTGTTTACTATAGATATGTATAGAGCTGCATAATTCTCAACAGGAAAATTTAAACCGTAATTCATTGTCAATCCTTCCATTTATGCTATAATGTAGACAATACAGGTTGTTCACTGCAAAATGTATTAACCTTTGAGCTATCGAAGTTGCCGCTTCGATAGCTCTTTTCTTTTAATTCATTCCGGCAACTTTGCACCAGAGCCATAAGCCTGCAAACACACCAAACCATGTTCCAACAGCAATCACAGCAATTTGACAACATAACTCTTTCCACATCTCACCACGCCCTTTCTAAAAACATTCCCAAAATAATCAGTGATGCTGCTATCAGGATCTTAGGGAAAATTTCACTCTCAGTAAAAAAGTACCAAACATAAATCCCAAGTGTTTTCATAATGCATCCCCCCCAACAGCTCTTTTGTCCTTTTCCGCAGCATTAACCATAGCTGTCAGATAAGCTAAGTCATCAAACGAATAACCATTATTCCCCAACTCGAGTTCTAAAGATGCCATGTCGCTATTAAAAGACCTTAAGCTTTCAATTAAATCGGCTAAAATATACGCTGGAATTTTACCAGAAACAGCCTGAATCGCTTTAGCGTATGCATCTACACTTTCCAGCTGTGTAGATCTGTCTGATATCAAATTAAATATTTTCTTGGGCATTTGTTCCGGCATTATCTATTTCACCTCCTCACTTAACAAGTAATTATCAATGGCATTTTGAGTCACATAGCGGTATTTCCCGCGCAATACATAAGGTAACCGTCCTTCATCAAAAAGCTGCTGTAAAAATTCATTTCCGCAACACAGCAATATTCGTACCTCATTGATTGGATAAAGCATACGGCGCGGTACTTGTTTTAAAGCTCGCTCCCTCTGCTCTTTTTTGGTTGGTCTGGCCAAATAGAGCACCTCCTTTCTTGCGTTTACGCAAGTTTCTATTTAAAAAAAATAGAATCAGCTGTATTGACATCTAACTTCAATACATTTTTTGATATTTGAATCTCAGAACGTGTAAAATCACTTTCACCATTTAATTTCCGATAAAGAGTGCTATAATTAATACCTAACTCCGTTGCAAATGATTCCAATGTCATATCATTTTCCTTTATTTTTTCCACTAATGCGTCTTTATTTAACATATTTTCACCTCCCTCCTCACTTGCATTTACGCAAGTAAATAATAACATGCTTATTTTTTATTGTCAATGCGTTTTCGCAAGTTTTTATTTTATTCTTGCGTTTTTGCAATATTAATGTTATTCTTTACTAAAGAGGTGGAAACAATGACTATTTCAGACATTAAAGATTTGATAAAAAATAGACGTGTCGAGTTAGGTTTGACTCTCAAAGACGTAGCTCAAGCGGTTGGCGTAAGCGAAGGAACAGTTTCGCGTTGGGAATCTGGAAATATAACAAACATGAAACGTAATAAAATCGCTGCTTTAGCAAAAGTATTGAGGATATCTCCTACCATCATTATGGGTTGGAATGAAAGTGTCGTTTCCGAAGATAACAGTTGTTATTACCTCAATCCTGAAGCAGCAAAAATGGCACAGGAAATTTATGATAATCCTCAATACAAGGTATTATTTGACGCTACCAAAAAACTAAAACCCGAAAGCATTAAAGAAGTTATGAAATTTATTGATTACCAAAAAGCCAAAGAGGAAGGCGATCTCAATGAGTAGAACTATCTTATATGACTTGCCTCACGACGTTCGAGGCTTTGTTAGAGAAGATATTGATGGAGAGGCAATTTTCATCTTGAATGCCCGCTTAACGAGAGAATCTAACATGAAAACTTACCTGCATGAGCAGGAGCATTATGAAAAAGATTGTGGTAAGAACCTTTGTGTTGACGAAATCGAAGCGCAAAGGCACAAATAAATAGCTTTAAGTCCGTTTCCCTTATCCATTCCAAATGCACTTTTAAACAAAAATCTAGGGGTGCTTTATGCTCAATAGAACACTATTTAAAATAAAAGCAAAATATAAACCAACAAATCGTATTCGAACAATAAAAGTCTGGGCTCGCTCAGAAAACGAAATAAATGATAAATTAGTTACTATGGACTACGAACCCGCAGATACGATTGAAATTTTACCGCAGCCACCATCTGATAAACAGATAGATCTAGCAAAGTCACTTGGCTATGTAATTTCACCAGAAATGACAGCCATGGATTTACAAGCTATTATTAGTCAAAAACTAGACCGCGATAGTGCTCCGCCTAAAGCGGGGTTGATGGAATTCGCAGATGAAAAAGACATAGTTTTTTCCAATTATACCGGAAAAAAAGCAATGTACAACTTAGTTTTCGCAAAATTATCTGAAATTGACAAATTAGCTTTTTTCATATTCTGCGTATATAGACACCTTTCTAACGATAGGGAATCTAATCTAAATAAATCCCCATATAAAAATTTTTTTTATGAATTTGCAGCCGATGCTCTATCGGATCGAAAAATGGTTTCATCCTTAATAAACAATTACAGCGGGGAAGATATGCGCTTTTTTGGTACTATTCGAACAGGGAACTCAGAATACTATGGTGGCAGTACAAAAACAACTATATTTAAAAGTGCAAAACAATATTTAATTGATTCGGGCCTTATACCCGATGACATTAATAATAACGTGTCATTACCTATATTTCACAATCCGTCCGTTACTAACGCCTGTTCAGAAACAACTGAAGTCGTAGGTGAAAGTAAAATAGACACCCAGATGCAAAAAAAATCTTTTACCTACACTGGTAAAAGCAAGACTTTTATATGGGCTACTCTTATATTGTTTTGGCCTTATGGGATATACCTTATGTTTAAATCCCCAGAATTTTCAATTTTGACCCGTTGTACCGTTATTTTATTAATATTTATTATTTACAAATTATTCATAGCCTAATTTATTTTAAAAGTTTTCAAAATATAGAAAAAATCCCCCAACTCGGTAAAATCACCTGCGGGAGACCGATAATGTCATAGAAAGTTTTTGACGGTTATGTGCAATGTAACGTAAATATTCATGAAAAAGAGTTTATTTCAGTGACGACTATATTGAATTAAAACCTGAAAAACCTACAAATAAAATACTTCGCTTTAGAAAAACTGAAATAGAACAATTTCGAATTATAAGCAAAGCTACTGTATTTCATTGAGATCATTGTTTAAAAACTATCTAGAGGTGTGAGCGTGAATATTATATTAATCGGCAATGGTTTTGACCTTGCGCATGGACTACCAACAACGTATACTGATTTTCTAACTTTTCTCAAACGTATAAATACCCCACCTGTAAAACCTACGAATTTCAATCCGGATCTTGAATTATTAATCAATGATCCAGAAAATCTTGATATAATAGAAAAAATGAGAAAATTATTTCTCAATAATGTATGGTATAACTATTTCCGTGAAAAAACAATTACAAACCACAACTGGTGTGATTTTGAAGCAGAAATTGGGTATGTTGTCAAACAATTAGAAACAATAAAAAATTATTTAGATGAATACAGATTTCTCAGACTAACTAATATCGATAGTTTAAGAATTAATACTACTTTTTTAATTATTTCTATAATAGAGTATTGCCAAAAGCATTCGTTTCAACCGAATTTACGAGAAATCAAAATTTTAGATAATAATCGCTGTTGGTTTAATAACAAACAAAAATTGATCGATTTAACAATCGGTATCAATGAGTCTAACTTTAATTTTGACTTACAAATATTACAATCGGGACCACTTGATATTGCTTTCGAAAATTTAATAACGTTCATCTTAGAACAATTAGAAGATTTTTCAAAATCTTTTGAACTCTATCTATCTAAATTCGTTAATAAATTATCGTATCCTAAAATAGGTTTTATAAATAACTTATTAAGCAAACATGATAATAAGTTATTAACCTTTAATTATACAAATACGCCATCTAGATATAATTTTCCAATAATCGGTGATAATATATGTTTCATTCATGGTTATGCTTGTTGGAATGAAAATGATAATTTAGTATTAGGAATTGACGAAAAAAATACAACAATCGACCCAATGTTTACCCCTTTTAGAAAATATTTTCAACGAGCTTCCAAAGAATGTAATAAAAATTTTAGAAAATGGATTAATGACATCAAGTTACGATTTCGTACTGATTCAGCTTATTATAACCCAAATTTAAAACATAATTTATACATAATCGGCCATTCGCTTACTCTAAGCGATAGATTTATTTTAAATGAACTTATAACCTTGCAAAACATGACTACAACCATATATTATCATTCAAATAACAACAAAATAAACTTAATGAAAAATTTAGCAGCAATATTAGGATATCAAAAATTCTCCGATTTAATAGAAAATGATTTCATTAAATTTGAAGAAGGTAGTTTTAATCGCAAAATACAAGAAATTAAGCTAGACTAAAGTTTTCAAAAATAAAAAAGACCGCCCCTGCGCCAACAGGAACGGTCAACGTAACGCCCGCCCCTACAGCGAGCTGATTACTATAAGTATTATAGCATATCAGCTCTGCTACTGCATACCCAAATTACAGTAAAGGAGCTGATTTTTTATGTCTATCGTAAAAAAAACAGGACGAAAAAAGCCATATTATTATGTGATCAGTACCGGTCAGAAATTGCCAAATGGCAGGTACGAAAAAATATGGTCTACTACCGGTTACTTAACATCAAAAGAAGCCTTAGATGCTGAAGCAGAAACTCGTATAGCAATCAAGCAGCAAACCTATATAAAGCCGGAAAAAATATCTGTAACTGCTCTCTTAGAAAAATTCATTGATACTAAGATAGAAATAAGGCCTGCTACACGGACACAATATACCGCAGCTAAAAACCGTGTAGCCAAGCAACCCTTAGGTTCAAAAGAAATTCAAAAAGTGGATGTCTTTGATGTCGAGGCATATCGTCAGTGGTTACACAAAGACACTAAACTTTCACAGCAAACTATTCGTGAAGAGCTATCCTTTTTGCGTTCAGCTTTTACCTGGGCAGCGGATAATGACATTATAGTAAAATCACCTGCCAGACGATTAAAGTTACCACCGAAACCGGGACCTAAAGGAATTCATGCAGAGCTGTCATATTTATTAAAAATATTAGACATCGTAAAAAAAGAGGCTTATGCTGATCTTTATATCCCCTGTCTGCTTGCAGGTTTCTGCGGGTTACGAATATCAGAGATCTGCGGTGTTGAATTACAATATCTTTCTGAATCAGGTGTACAGGTAAAACATAACTTATTGCGTATTGACGGTATCCCAACACTTGCACCTCTAAAAACCAGAACATCGGAGCGTTTTGTGCCTTTCCTGCCCTTTGTATGGCGAGAAATAGCAAAGTACATGGAATTCATCAAATCCTGCCATAAAAATGCTCTTAGGCAAAGAATGGAGCTTATACGGGATGGAAAACTTGATCCAACTCATTCTGATCCAGCATGGCAGAATAGCCTTAATTTATTATACGTTTTCCCTGAAGATGGTCGTCCCCACATCAAAGATTTTATAGAACGCCGCTGGCGAAAATTCAAAGAACAAAACGAAAAAATGCAGGAGCTATTTAAGGAGCAACCACACCTTGCCGGTATGAGAATTCACGACTTTCGTCATTCTCTCGGCGCCAATATGCGTGACCAGGGTGTAAGTATGGCAGACATATCAGAATTACTTGGTCATTCTGATGCAGAATTTACCAGGGTAACTTACGCAACACCTCTTAAAGACACTCATGCCAAAGCTATGCAAAAATACGGAGAAAATATACAACAATTTTTATCTTAACTTAGGTACATTTAACTATTATTGTTGACAAAATTGTTGACAGACCACTTTTTAGACATATTTCAAGCAAAATAAAAAAGCCGCAGAATGGCTCTGCGGCTAACTTTTTAAGTGGTCGGGGCGGCGAGATTCGAACTCACGGCCTCTTGTACCCGAAACAAGCGCGCTACCAAACTGCGCCACGCCCCGACTTAAGTTACATCACTTACTGCAACGTGAATATTATATAAAATAACAAATAGTTTGTCAATGATATTTTTTATATTTTTAAAATAAAAAGCTTCCCTGCTGCCAGAGAAGCTTTTCAGACATCAGCCTTGTGTAACTACACGAATATTAGTAACGTTGAATGCTTCTGCGATAGCAGGCAGGCATTCGCGTTCGATATTAGTACGGTGCAGCTCATTATCGGCGACCAGCATGATCCTCGGTCCGCTCAAATTGATATTATGCACATTACTGATCAAGCGTTTGAAACTGTCTTCTCCCAAGCTCTCTTTCAATTTGGCAAGGCCTTCCATCAGATACGGCTTTTCTTTAGCCATACGCTGTTCCAGCGGAGTAAACGGCACTGTAACTACACGCGCATCTTTAGCCAGTACAAAATTTTCCTCATGCTCGCCTGGTACTACTAAGTCATCTCTCATGGTTTTCCCTCCTTCACTGCCTAATTGTTACAGAATTATTATAAATTATTGACGATTTGCAGTCAAGCCGGCAGGATTATTATAACTTAAAGCGAATATATATAAAATATTTTGAATTTATGATGGGAGTTGTTAATATGTCTTTTTTTGAAGAGTTTAAAAAATTTGCTATGCGCGGAAATGTTATCGATCTGGCAGTCGGCGTTGTTATCGGCGGTGCCTTCGGCAAAATAACATCGTCTTTAGTAGATAATATTATTATGCCCCCTTTGAGTCTCTTATTTGGCAAAGTAGATTTTTCCGGACTATTCATCAGCCTGAACGGACAGCATTACGATACTTTAAAGGCTGCTCAGGATGCACATGCCCCTATTTTAGCCTACGGTCTTTTTATAAATACTATCGTTAATTTCCTGATCATTGCTTTTGCTATTTTTGTACTGATCAAACAAATCAACAGGCTTACGCCTCCGCCGGCTCCGGCTCCAGAACCGCGTTTATGCCCCTTCTGCAAAACTGCAATCGCTGACGATGCGACCCGTTGCCCGCACTGTACTTCGCAATTATAAAAACAATTCATTTTTGTGCATCAAAGGCGCTTCTTTCAGTAAGCGTCTTTTCTTATTTGCGAAACCAGCCCATTCGTTGTATAATGTTTAGAAGATTTGCTTCTTCACTTTATCACGAGGAAGTTTCCAGTAATATTAGGAGGTTATTTCATGTCCGTTTATGACGTATTAAAGGAACGTGGTTTTTTAAAGCAACTCTCCCACGAAGATGAGATCAAAGAGCTGCTGGAAAAGGAAAAAATCACTTTTTATATTGGTTTCGACCCCACAGCCGACAGCCTGCATGTAGGTCATTTTATTGCTTTGATGGTTATGAGCCATATGCAGCGTGCCGGACATCGTCCAATCTGTCTTTTAGGAGGCGGGACCGGTATGGTTGGCGACCCCAGCGGCAAAGACGATATGCGTAAAATGCTGACTCCTGAATTTATCTCTCATAACATAGCCTGCTTTAAAAAACAGATGGCACGCTTTATCGATTTTTCTGAAGGCCAGGCTATTATGGTCAACAACGCCGACTGGCTGCTTGAACTGAATTATATCGAACTGCTGCGCGATGTCGGTGTACATTTCTCAGTAAACCGTATGCTGACAGCGGAATGCTTTAAAAAACGTTTGGAAAAAGGCCTGTCTTTCTTCGAATTCAACTATATGATCATGCAGTCTTATGACTTCCTGCAGCTGTTTAAAAAACACGGCTGTATCATGCAGCTCGGCGGTGATGACCAATGGTCCAATATGCTGGCCGGCGTTGAACTGATTCGCCGCAAAGAACAGAAACCAGCATACTGCATGACCTGTAAATTACTTACTACCAGCGATGGCCGTAAAATGGGCAAAACAGAAAAAGGAGCCCTGTGGCTCGATCCGGAGAAGACTTCGCCATATGATTTCTACCAATACTGGCGTAATATCGACGACAGCGACGTTGAAAACTGCCTGTCACTACTTACCTTCCTGCCTATGGAAGAAGTACGCCGCTTAAGCTCCCTGCAGGATGCTGAGATCAACGAAGCAAAAAAAGTTCTGGCTTATGAAGTAACAAAGCTGGTACACGGAGAAGCTGAAGCTGAAAAAGCACAACAGGCTGCTGAAGCACTGTTTGGAGGAGGCGGCGCACTTACCGATGTCCCGACTATTGAAATCACTGCTGCTGATGCCGAAGGTAAAATAATTGATGTTTTGACCGCAGGTAAAATATTCAGCAGTAAACGTGAAGCCCGGCAAATGATCCAGCAAGGCGGACTTTATATTGGCGAAAATACAGTGTCCGATCCTGAGGCAAGCTTTGCCCCTTCAATGTTTGATACAGAAAAAAGCCTGCTTATCCGCAAGGGTAAAAAGAAGTATTTCCGCCTCATCATCCAGTAATTTAAAGGCTGCCTGAGGGCAGCCTTTACTTAATAGCAGAATTGTCAGAATTTTATATCTATTCACGATGGGAGACTTTTTATGAAACAGAACCTGACGTTTTGGGAAATCTTACCAGTAGGGTTGATGCTCTTTTCGTCCTTTTTCGGTGCCGGCAATCTAATCTTCCCACCGGCATTAGGCCAAGCCGCAGGCGACCATTTCTGGTCAGCTGCGATTGGCTTCTGCGTTACCGGCGTAGGTATGCCGCTTTTGGGTATTATTGCTATGGCACTCACTAAAAACGATAACCCCAATGCCCTGGCAGACCCTGTCCATCCGAACTTTGCCAAAATCATAGTTATGCTGGCAGTACTGACGATTGGCCCGTTGTTTGCGATTCCTCGTACAGGTGCGGTGTCTTATGACGTCGGTATCAGACCTTTTGTCCCTGAAGACTACTATACCACAGGTTTGGCGATTTATTCGCTTTTCTTTTTCATCGTAACCTATGTCTTATCTATAAATCCATCTAAACTGGTAGACTGGCTTGGAAAAGTATTAACGCCAATGCTGCTATTAAGTCTGGCTGTACTTATCATCAACGTTCTGCTTGCTCCAATGGGTCCTATGCAGCCGGCAACAGGCAGTTATATAAACCTTCCTTTTCTCAGCGGCTTTCAGGATGGTTATAACACAATGGATCTTCTGGCGACGCTTCTCTTCGGCGCAACCGTCATCAATGCCATTAAACTCAAGGGTATCACCGATGACCGTCTGCTGACAAAAATCTGTGTCTACTCCGGTTTGATCGCAGCATTTTTCCTAGCTCTTATTTATGTAGCATTGGCTTATACCGGCGCTACCAGCGTCAGCATTCTTGGAATTTCTCCTAACGGCGGTGTAGCTTTAGCTGATATCGCCAACTATTATCTTGGTGCGGCCGGCAATGTTGTTTTATGTCTAATGATCTTTTTTGCCTGTCTGACCACAAGTATTGGCCTGACAGCTTCTGCAGCCTCTTATTTTACCAAAGTAACACACGAACAGGTCCAATACCAGAGGTTTGTAGTGGCGATCTGTGTTTTCAGCTTTGCTGTTTCCAACGTTGGTCTGACTAATATCATCTCTTTTTCGATACCTATTCTCTGCGCCCTTTATCCGATTATTATTGCTTTAGTTCTGCTGGGAGTAACCTCTAAGCTTTTCCATGGCGATAAGCGAGTTTATCGCTGCTGCCTGTTCTTTACAACTATTTTTGCCTTGCTGGATGGACTAAAGGCAGCAGGTATCAAACTTTCAGCCTTAGAAACCATACTTGGCAACACAATCCCCCTTTATGCCGACGGCTTCGGCTGGATCGTACCTTCAGTCTGTGGCGCTTTATTAGGATTGCTTTGGAAACTTCTGGTTCCAGCACAAACTAAATAATCCATTTTCAAATTTATGCGCAGTTTTTTTAACTGCGCATTTTTATTTCACAAATAAAACAGCATCTATCAAGCAGGAAAAGAGTTATAATAAAGAAAAGGAGTGTGATATTATGACACAGACGAACGGCTTTTTTACTACCTCAGACCAGGCGCATCTTTATTATGAAGTTCATGGTAAAGGTCAGCCACTTTTTCTTGTACATGGCTGGCAGTGTTCTTCCAGATTTTGGCAGCACAATATTCCAGAACTTTCCAAGCACTTTCAGGTAATAGTTATGGATAACCGCGGGCACGGCAAATCCTCCAAAGGTCTGCAGGGCCAAATCGTTGCCCGTTACGCACAGGATATCCGCGAACTTTCTGAATTTCTGGGTCTGAAAAATTTTATCCTCATGGGCTGGTCTTTAGGCGGACCTACAGTGCTTTCCTATTGGCAGCAATATAAAACCGACAGCAATCTGATTGGTCTGGGGCTGATAGATATGACGCCATTCCCTTTCAGTCCTGAAGAATGGAACAGTCAGGGTTTGCGCAACTACAATATGGAAGGGTTCAATGCACAGGTCAACCGATTGGTCAACGAACGGGAAGAATATTTTGAATTTTTTGCAAACGCAATTTTTAAAGACGGCAAACGACCAGCCGGCACAGACTGGGTAATTGAAGAATTCCGCAAGCTGCCGCCCTGGCTCTCAGCAGCCATCTACAGCGACTATATTGCAACAGATTTCACTAACGTTCTGCCAACAATAACTGTTCCCACGCTGGTCGTCAACGCCGACGGACCTGTTTTTGCCTGGGGAATCAAGCAGGGCACTTACCTGACGTCTCTAATCCCCAATGGTAAATTTGTATCTTTTACAGAAAGCGGTCATATGCTCTTTTATGAAGAAGCAGAAAAATTCAATCAAACAGTCAGTGATTTTATCAAAGACTGTCTGCCCCAGAATGTTTAACTAAAAAAACAAAAGGCTCCCGAAAATTCGGGAGCCTTTAACTTTTTAAAATCGGCGCAAGTGCTTCAGCAATGCTGCGCATCCCGCTTTGATCTCCGCATACGTAATTTCAAAATCACCAGTATACCAGGGATCAGCAATATCACGCGGCAGCTCGGTAAAATCCAGCAGACGATGCACCTTTTCCTGCGGGTCACTGCCTATGATCCGCAGAATATTACTGATATTAGCACGATCCATACCCAAAATAAGATCATATTTTTCATAATCTTCTTTGGTAAGCTGCACAGCATATTTACCTGCCGCACTGATATGATCCTGCGCCAGTTTTTTACGCGTTCCCTGATGCACAGGATTACCTATTTCTTCCCTGCTTGTACCTGCCGATGCAATCACAAACCTGTCCGCAAGCCCTTCTTTTTTGATCATATCCTTCAGTAAAAATTCTGCCATTGGCGAACGACAGATATTGCCGTGACAAACAAACATGATACGATGAGTTCGTTCCATAAAACCTCCTCAAGTTCTGCAAAACAATGTATCGACAATCATAAACTCTACAAAACACCAATACCCAAACATCTAATGAACAACCTAAGCAACTATTTTACGACGTCAATCTAATTGCTTTTATTATACTAAAGACTGTAAAGATTGTGAAGGGATAAATTAAAAGACACAAAACTCTAACCTACGTACTCCTCACAGAGTGCGACCTAGCCTAGTAGTTGACTGGGATAGATCTTTAAGATTTCTATCCACGCACTCCGTAAGGAGTGCGACAAGTGCCGCCGCTTGGCTTGATACACTGCCGGTAGTAATTTCTATCCACGCACTCCGTAAGGAGTGCGACATGCGTGCTGCATTACTGCGTGGTATAGGCCATAATTTCTATCCACGCACTCCGTAAGG
>CEAG01031609.1_pt1 | contig 41768 bp, 39 predicted proteins | sample 554891 | NCBI WGS metagenome assembly CEAG01 (sample SAMEA3182116, study PRJEB8094) | gut metagenome | biome: human; feature: gut; material: Stool; isolation source: human stools | place: Canada | collected 2014-02-25
ACGCGGGTCCATCTCATACCACCGGAGTTTTTCACACTGGATCATGCAATCCTGTGCGCTTATGCGGTATTAGCAGTCGTTTCCAACTGTTATCCCCCTGTATGAGGCAGGTTACCCACGCGTTACTCACCCGTCCGCCACTCAGTCACAAAAACTTCATTCCGAAGAAATCAATTAAAGCGCTTCGTTCGACTTGCATGTGTTAAGCACGCCGCCAGCGTTCATCCTGAGCCAGGATCAAACTCTCATGTTATAGTTTGTTTCCTTTTCCAGAATCATCTGGCTTATTCAGATGTTACTCTGAATTTACTGTTTTAGGTTGTTCTTTATAAGAACGTTCGTCTGTCTTTCAATCTCTTGATCGACAGCTTGAAATTTAGGATCTTTCAAGGTTTATTCACTGTTCAGTTATCAATGTACAGCCAGCGCTTCGCGCTGTCATTAGAAGTTGTTCCGCAACTTCCGAGCGGATTATTCAACCTCACTTGCTGTTGTCATCTCTCGGCGACAGCTTATTTACTATATCATACCGTCGACCGTTTGTCAACAACTTTTTTATTTTTCTTTTGCTTCTTTCGAAGCGGTTGTTCGCGTTTCGTTTCCGATTCGCAATCAGCTTGATTAGTATATCTCGTGTCGACTGTTTTGTCAACAACTTTTTTCGACTTTTTTTGAATTGTTTCAACAACTCAGAAAATATGTCTATCAAGCGAGCGGAGAAGGAGGGATTTGAACCCTCGCGCCGCTATTAACGACCTGCACCCTTTCCAGGGGTGTCCCTTCGGCCAGCTTGGGTACTTCTCCGAATAAAATAATGATATAAAATTGTATCAGCACTTCTGTTACCGGAGTCGGTATCGTCTGTGTTGATAAGCGGAGAGGATGGGATTCGAACCCATGCGCCCTTTCGGACAAACGGTTTTCAAGACCGCCTCGTTATGACCACTTCGATACCTCTCCGTGTTCTTGTCTCAAATCAGTGCAGAAATAATATTACCATCTGCTTCCACCAATGTCAACACTTTTTTTCACTTTTTCTATTTAAGTATAATTCCGCTGTCATAATGTCTTCAGGCGTCGTGATTTTCAGGTTCTGATAACTTCCCTCAATCACACGAACCTGCTCTCCAAATGCAGTCTCCAGCATCATCGCATCATCCGTGACGGCAGAATCTCCCTGTGCCATCACTTTCTCATACGCCTCCCGGATCCGTCCGTATGGAAACGTCTGCGGGGTCTGGATCTGCCACAGGCTGCTCCGCTTGGGCGTCTCTTTTGCAAAACCATCCGCTCCGACCACTTTGATCGTGTCCTTGACCGGCATTCCCACTACGCAGGAATCCCCCTCTCTGACACACGCTATGGACCGGCTGATAATATCGGTGGTAACAAGCGGTCTCGCCCCGTCATGGATCAGCACGTAATCGCTCCCGTCCGCCGCCTTAAGTCCTTCATACACAGAATGATAGCGTTCCCGTCCGCCTTCCACAACCGCGCAAACCTTTTGGATATGATATTTTTCAATAATCTCTTTTCTGCAGTAATCGATCTCTCCTGCCCCCACTACGACGACAATGTCGGTTACCGCGCTCTCTGCAAACGCCTGCAGCGCATAAAAAAGCACTGGGCGGCCGGCAAGCATCATATACTGCTTGTGCACATCACTGTGCATCCGTTTCCCCGCCCCGGCTGCAAGTACCACCGCTGTTATCTTCTCCACTATCGCTCCCCCAGCTTCAGATTCGGAACCGCATTCAGATCCAGTCCGTCCCTCTGACCGCGCATGAAATCATAATATGCCGCCACACCGATCATCGCTGCATTATCGGTGCAGAAAATGGGCGACGGATGATAAAATGCCACGCCCTTCTTCTCGCACGCCGCACGCATTCCCTCACGCAGGGTGCCGTTGGACGCAACTCCACCCGCAATCGCAAATTTGTCCATTCCGAATTCATCAATCGCTTTCATGGCATTTCCGATCAGCACGTCCGTCACTGCTTTCTGGAAGGACGCCGCAATATCCGCCTGCACGACCGGAATGTTCTTCATTTTACAGCCGTTTAGATAGTTGAGCACCGCAGACTTCAACCCGCTGAAGCTGAAGTCATACGGACCATCCACAATTTTGGCACGCGGAAACTCTACCGCATGTGGATTCCCCTCATGCGCCACTTTTTCAATCTTCGGTCCACCCGGATAGCCGAGTCCAATGGCACGCGCCACTTTGTCAAAAGCCTCTCCCGCCGCGTCGTCCCTCGTTTTTCCAAGGATCTCGTATTTTCCATAATCAAGCACCTTGACAAGATGTGTATGTCCGCCGGACACCACCAGGCATAGAAAAGGCGGCTCCAGATCTTTGTTCTCTATGTAATTGGCGCTGATGTGCCCCTCGATATGATGCACGCCCACCAGTGGCAGCTTTTTAGCATAGCTGATGGCTTTTGCCTCCGCCACTCCGACAAGCAGTGCTCCAACAAGCCCCGGGCCGTAGGTGACACCGATCGCATCCATATCATCCAGCGTCATCCCCGCATCCGAAAGTGCCTGTCCAATCACCTGATTGATTTTTTCAATGTGTTTGCGCGAGGCAATCTCCGGAACAACGCCACCATACAAGGTATGCAATGCAATCTGGGAGGATATCACATTTGATCTGACATCCCTTCCATTCACGACAACCGCTGCTGCCGTCTCATCGCACGAGCTTTCAATCGCCAATATTTTTATCTCATTACTGTTCATCGGAAGAATCTCCCTCCACCTGATAGAATACCAGAATCTTCCAGTCTCCATCGTCATCTTTTCTCAAAACATACATTTCGTTGGTACGGTCGAAGCTGTTGTTCTCATTCATAAAATAAGACGCCGTCACATAAGCGCACTCTCTCCCGTCCACCGTCTGATACACCACATCATTGCTGTCGCAGACATTGCTGCTGCGAATCGTTTTTGATTTGTTGTGGTAATCTTCAATATCCGCTTTCAGGTCGGAAAGATACTGATCCCGCGGATTGTTCTCCAACAGTTCGTCGTCCAGCAGCTTTCTCGCCTGATCCGCCAGCGACTCCAGTTCATCGTCCGTATAAGTATCATCATAGAAGCACTCCAGAATACGGTTGTAATACTTCACAACCTCACGCGGAGTTGCCGGATAGTTGGTATCCAGATTCTTCGTGATGAGCTTTTGTATCTCTGTCAGCTCCACCGTATCTTCCACCGATGTCCGTCTCTGTGTCGTAAAAAAGTAATACACGCCCACGATCAGTAAAATGATCAGTATTGTTATCACTGCCTTAATCACGCCACTCTTCTTCATTATGACAACCTCCCTTTTTCTTTAGTCCTCATCCTCAAACATCAATTCCACGTTTTTCCCGTCTTTTCCCAAAAACGCATCCGGGAAAATCTCACGCACCTGGGGCAGATAGTTCTCCGCGTGCACCAGAGACGGGGAGTAATGGGTCAGCCACATTTCCCTGACGCCGGCTCTCTTCGCCATGTCTGCTGCCTCATAGAATGTCATGTGTTTGTACTGCTTCGCCTTGACGAGCTTCTCCGGCTCCGCATACATTCCCTCGCAGATAAAAAGATCCGATCCCTCCGCCGCTGCCACGATCGATTCTGTCGGTCTGGTGTCCGTGCAGTACGTCATCTTGATGCCGCGTCTGGCTGGTCCGAGCACCATCTCCGGCGTATAGACCGTTCCGTCTTCCCCGGACAGGATCTCTCCCTTCTGCAGACGGCTCCAGTATTTCTGCGGAATTGCCGCCGCACGCGCTCTCTCCACGTCAAACTTCCCTGCACGTTTTATTTCGACCGAATAACCGTAACAGGTAACATTATGATTGACACGAAATGCATGTATACAGTATCCATTGAGTTCCAGCCGCATTTCCGGTTCCGTAATCTCAATAAAACGTATCTCAAACGGAAGTTCCGGAGCGATCACCCGGAGCGCGTTCACCACACGCTCCAGCCCCCGGGGGCCGATCATTGTAAGCGGCTCGGTTCTGTCCGCATTTCCCATGGTAAGAAGCAGTCCCGGCAGTCCGCCGATATGATCTCCGTGGTAATGTGTAAAGCAGATGACATCAATGGGCTTAAACGTCAGTCCCTTTTCCTTGATCGCCACCTGTGTCCCCTCGCCGCAATCAATCAGCAGACTGCTGCCGTTGTAACGTAACATAGCCGCCGTCAGAAAACGGCGGGGCAGCGGCATCATTCCTCCTGTTCCCAATAGGCATACATCTAACATGAATAAACTCCTTTATCGCTATATCAGTTCTGTCTTTTGTTCCACCTCCGGCGCGATGGCAAACGTCCGCACCCAGGCGTCATAACACGATTCGCACAGATCCATCCTGTGCACCGTACCGTCTTTTCGTTCGGAAAAATAGCCCCACTCTTTACAAATAGTAAGAAAGGAACTTTTTCCTGCTTCCCCTTCCGTACAGATCGGGCTGCCACATCGGTTGCAATAAATCACTCCGTTTCGTCTGCTCATTGATATATTCTCCATTCTATCGTCTGTTTTGCGCCGCTTTCTGCGCATCCGAAATTCCTTAGGAACTTCTAATCTGTATCCGTCAGGATTCATTATATCATTGAGCCGCCGTGCAATCCCACAGGGAATTACAGGGCACAGACCATAATTCTGGCATCTTCTCTCGGGAATTCATAAAACCCCCGGCGGATACCCACCGAGGAAAATCCCTGCTTCTCGTACAAACGGATCGCCCCCTCATTCGACACGCGCACTTCAAGGACAATGCGGGCAATCTTGTGGTCTGCGGCACGTTTTTTCATCTCTGTGAGCAGCCCTTCCCCGATTCCACGCCTGCGGCACGCAGGATTCACAGCCACATTTGTGATCTCACCCTCATCGGCCGCAAGATACATTCCGATGTACCCCTGTATGACACCCGATTCCTCTGCCACCAGAAAGATCGTGTCGGGCAGACAAAGCGAATCCAAAAAAGCATTCTCACTCCACGGCTGCGAAAAAATCTCCGCCTCCAGAGACGCCACCTTCGCCGCATCTTCCGCTGTCATGCTCCGGATAATACTCATACGTTTTCCTTTCCTTTTGCGGCTTCCTGCTCCTTGCGCTCTCTTTCCGCTTGGGACAGCCGGAGATATTCCGGGCGGTGTTCCGCCGCGCTCTCCGTTTTTCCCTCTCTGTAATACTGCATGCCAAGCACAGCAACCGCGCCGGCCCGCTGCTTGTTCAGATGTGCGGGCGCATAGGAATGCGGCACCGTAAGCTGCTCCTCCAGATATGCCTTAAAAACCGGTACACCGTCTCCCAAAAATACGACCGCCTCACCTCTGCTGTTGATGTCCGCCGCAATCTCATCGATTCCCACGGCACACTCTCCGCGTAGCACCTGCATGTCGTTTCCATCAAAACGGTACAAACCGGTATAGGTCTGATTTCTTCTTGCGTCCATAAGCGGGCATACCATATCCCGGTGTCCCACCAGATTGTATGCAAGCGCGTCCACCGTCGGCACATTGAGGATCGGCTTCTCCAACGCGAGTCCCAGACCTTTTGCCGTCGCCGAACCAATCCGAAGTCCCGTAAATGAGCCCGGTCCGCCTGCAACCGCGATTGCATCGATACTCGAAAGATCCAGTTCGATCATGCGCGCCACCTCATCCAGCATGGGAAGAAGGGTCTGTGAATGTGTCTTTTTATAGTTTACGGTATATTCTCCCAGAAGGTTGTCATCCTCCGCGATTGCAACGCTCGCCACCAGACCGGAACTGTCCAATCCTAATATTTTCATTTTCTGTCCTCCTGATGCTCTCTTATGGTAATTCTGCGATAATCAAATCCCATTTCCAGATCTTTTTCTATAGTAACTTCGCTGCGCCGCTCCGGCAAAATCTCTTCGATCAGATTCGCCCACTCGATCATGCACAGACCATCCCCGTAGAAATAATCCTCGTAGCCGATCTCATCCATCTCCTCGATGTCCCCGATGCGGTAAACGTCGAAATGATAAAACGGCATCCTGCCCTCCTCATATACCTGCACGATTGTAAAGGTCGGGCTGGAGACCGGCTCCGTGATGCCAAGTCCTTCCGCAATTCCCTGTGTGAAGACTGTCTTTCCGACGCCCAGATCTCCCACCAGCGTATAGACGTCGCCGGGCTTTGCCTCCGCGCCCAGACGTTTTCCAAGCGCGTGCGTCTCTTCCGGCGAATATGTTTCATAGATCTTTTCTGTCATATTTTAAAATCCCCATTCTCTACTTCATCTTCAAACGGTACGCCGGCAGATGTGCCGCAGCCTGTGTCTGCAGTGCCGCGTAGCTTTCCCCCAGCTGTGCTCTCGGAATGACATAGGCATTGATCCGGCTGCTGTACACCAGAACATTGTGCTTCGTCGCGACCATTTTATAGATCTGCTCCCACGGAAGCAGCGCACTCTCTTCCTTCTGCGATACGTGCAGTCCCTCCTCGTCCACCTCATAGTGCAGCGTTCCCCGCAGCACCTCGGACATTGCCAGTGTGCGCTTCGACCTTAGGTACAGGCTCACCGGAGGATAGACCAGAAATACGATGCCAAATACAATATATAATGCGGTGTATGCCGCCTCGATCTTCCCGCGGGTCACTCCTGCCACCACAAAAATCAGGATGGAAAACGCAATGGAAAACCACCCGTGAAATCCGGAGTAGGTCTGGTACATATTAAACCGGTACATATCTTCTGCTGTCAATGTAATATCAAACTTTAGCGGCATAACAGTCCCTCCTGTCTATATCTAAGCTAGTATAGCATTTTTCATTCCAAAAGAAAAGGGGCTGTCGTCTAAGACAGCCCCTTTTCTAGCGGTTCGCTCCTTTCAGAATCGGTGAAATGTGTTTGTATACCAGGAATGTGATTACCACGGAAAACAGTCCCTTCACGATGGTAAACGGCATATTGAAGCACACCAGGCACTGCAGAATGCTCTTCACGGATGGTACGATCACCTGATAAGCGCCGAGCACAGCTTCTTCCGGCATAAAGTTGTAGTATACCGGATATACCAGGAAGTAGTTGGATACCACGGAAAATACACCCATGATCACCGCACCGAGCAGGGATCCAATCAATGCGCTTCTGCGGCTCTTTTTGTGGCGGTAAATCAATCCTGCCGGAAGTACGAATGCTACGCCAAGAAGGAAGTTGGAAAGCTCACCGACGCCGCCGGTTGTTGTAATAAACAGATGAAGCACATTCTTGATCAGACAGATCAGAATGCCGCATACCGGTCCCATGGAAAATGCACCGATCAGTGCCGGGAGCTCTGAGAGATCCATCTTGATGAAAGCCGGCATAAACGGAACGGAAAAATCCAGGAACATTAAAATAAATGCTACTGCGGAAAGCATTGCCGTGACGCTCATGTAGCGAACGCTCGAAATACTGTTTGTTGTTGTCCTACCTGTGATTGTACTGTTTGTGTCCATAATGACTCGTCTCCTTTTCTCTGCAGAAATTCGAGGTATTCTCGCGTGTCAGCCGTCTTTCAACGGATTGCATTCCGGCAGCGGAACAGCGCTTATTCCCGCCACACAAAAAGCCCCGGATGATCTCTACATCCGGGGCGTTAAACTGCATTCTTAAGACCCTGCTGCCGCAGGTCCTCCTAACATGCTTCTCTTCTCTCATCCAGACTATACTGTCGGTCCCGGATTCACACCGGCTCAACTGCAACTGCAGCTCACGGACTGATCTGGCGTCTGCCAGAATCACCGTCGGTCGGGAATCTATGCTTCCATCTCTGTGAACTCATATCACCCTGCCCCGAAGAATTCCTATATTTATTTTGCTTCTATATTGTATGCCCATATGGGCATACTGTCAACCCTTTTTCTCTATCCGTTCAGCTTCATCGTCAGCTGGATGCGCTGCTTTTTCGGATCAACGCTTAATACTTTCACTTCCACAATATCCCCGACGCTGACAACTTCGAGCGGGTGCTTGATAAACTTGTCGCTCATCTGCGAAATATGCACCAGTCCGTCCTGATGAACGCCAATATCGACAAACGCACCAAAATCAATGACGTTGCGCACGGTTCCTTTCAGAATCATCCCCGGCGTCAGGTCTTTGATCTCAAGCACATCGCTGCGCAGAATCGGCTTTGGCATGTCCTCTCTCGGGTCTCTCGCCGGCTTCTCCAGCTCCTTGACGATGTCCTGCAGCGTCATCTCTCCCACACCCAGTTCTTCTGAGAGTTTTTTGTAGTCATGGATCTTTTTGGAAATGCCCTCTACCTTCCGCTCTTTTACGTCAGATAACGTATAATCCAGCCGCTCCAGAAGCTTCTTCGTGGCATCATAGCTCTCCGGGTGCACACCGGTCGCATCGAGCGGATTCTTTCCGTCACCGATCCTGAGGAATCCTGCGCACTGTTCATATGCCTTCGGTCCCAGCTTCGGCACCTTCAAAAGTCCTGCACGGGATACAAATCTGCCGTTTTCCTCGCGGTAGCTTACAATATTTTTTGCCAGCGTCTTGCTGATGCCGGAGACGTATTCCAGAAGCGATGCCGAGGCAGTGTTCAAATCCACGCCGACTTTGTTCACACAGTCCTCGACTACGCCACCGAGCGCCTCCCCGAGCTTTTTCTGGTTCATGTCATGCTGATACTGCCCCACACCGATGGACTTCGGATCGATTTTAACAAGCTCCGCCAACGGATCCTGCAGACGGCGCGCCATGGACGCTGCGCTTCGCTGTCCCACGTCAAAATTCGGGAATTCTTCCGTGGCAAGCTTGCTGGCAGAATAGACCGACGCGCCCGCCTCATTGACAATAATGTACTGTACTTTTACCGGAAGTTCCTTTAACAGGCCCACAATGATCTGTTCGGATTCCCGCGATGCCGTTCCGTTTCCAAGGGAAATCAGGGTAATGTGATATTTGGCAATCAATTTCTTTAATACCGCTTTTGCCTCCGCCACTTTATTCTGCGGAGCCGTCGGATAAATCACCGTCGTATCAAGCACTTTTCCGGTCGGATCTACCACAGCAAGCTTACAGCCTGTCCGAAACGCCGGGTCCCATCCGAGCACCACCTGTCCGGCAATCGGCGGCTGCATCAGCAGCTGCTCTAAGTTCTTTCCGAATACACGGATGGCGCCGTCCTCCGCACGCTCGGTCAGGTTACTCCGGATCTCACGCTCGATCGCCGGTGCAATCAGACGGTCATAGGCGTCTCTCACCACATCGCGCAGCACCTCATTCGTCTGCGGGTTGTCCCGGACAATCACCTTTTTCTCCAGATAGCGCAGAATGTCCTCCTGCGGCGCTTCGATCTTCACGGTGAGGAATTTTTCTTTTTCTCCGCGGTTCACCGCCAGAATCCGGTGTCCGGCAAGCTTTGCCACCGGCTCGTCAAAATCGTAATACATCTCATAGACGGATTCCGTCTCCGGGTCTTTGGCAGTAGAGGTCATCCGGCCTTTTTTCACCGTGAGGTCACGGATGTGCGTACGGTAATCCGCCTCGTCAGAGATGGACTCCGCAATAATATCCGACGCTCCCGCAATCGCCTCCTCGGCGGTTGTAACTCCCTTTTCGGCATCCACGTATTTTGCCGCCTCTTCTATGAGCGGCGCTTTTATCATCTGCAGTGTAATCACACCGGCAAGCGGTTCCAGTCCCTTTTCCTTGGCGATCGTGGCGCGCGTTCTGCGCTTCGGCTTGTACGGGCGGTATAAATCCTCCAGCAGAACCATCGTCTCCGCCGAAAGGATCTGCGCTTTCAGTTCGTCCGTCAGCTTCCCCTGCTCCTCAATGCTGGCGAGCACCGTCTCCTTGCGCTCCTCCAGTCCTCTTAAATAGGTAAGGCGCTCCGACAGGTTACGAAGCACCTCATCGTTTAATGCGCCGGTCGCCTCCTTCCGGTAACGCGCAATAAAAGGAATGGTATTGCCTTCATCGATCAGCTTGACTGCTGCCTCTGTCTGATGGCGCTTAATCCCCAGTTCCTCAGAAATTTTTGCAATAATATCCATATCTGTCCTCCAAATTTTACCGAGTCTGCTCCCAGTATACCGAAAATCCGCTGTAATCTCAAGTGCCTTCCTCATTGTCTTTTTGGCTTTCCCATGTTACAATAGACAAAGTTATCCTGCGATATACTGGCAATACCGGCATATCGGGAAAGGTCTGATTATCATGAACAACAAACGACGTTCCCAGCGAATGGAAAATGCCGCTCTGCTTCTCGGCGTGATCGGGGCAGCTACTTTTTGTCTGGTCTATCCGGCACTGATCTGCGGATCTCTTGCCATCGTTTTTGCACTTTTATCCCGGGGCGGCGAGCGCACGCTGACCTCCCGCGCGAAAATTGCTCTGATCCTTGGCGCCATTGCCCTGGGCATTGTCCTCGCCATGATTATTTACACATTTGCGATTGCCGAATTATATTATGGCGGCGTGGAAAATATGGCGCGTCAGGTATACGGCACGCTCGGCATCGATTTTGATACACTGATGAATTCCCTAGGCCAGTAAATCCACATGCCACACAAACAGGGCAAGATTTTTGACCAGGCAGTTGACCACGATCAAAAGCAGGGCGATCCATATATAGACATCACGAAAGCGCAGGGCAATCCGTATCCGGCTTCCGCTCACGCGTTCAATGGTCTGGCTGATCATAAACCAGCCGCTAAGCAGCGCCGCATACGGCACAAACGGGTGCAGCACAAAGGAGCGCAGCCATTTGCCGGCAAGCAGCGCCCTGACGGCTCTTGTCCCGCCGCACCCGGGGCAGTACGCTCCGGTCAGCGCATGAAACGGGCAGGGCAGCAAAAATTTCCAGACCGGAACTCCTGTTACTCTGACAAACAAAAACAGCGCCGCGAAAATTCCCGCCGCGCACCAGCCCATAATATAAAAATCCCGGTCTACCCGTCTATCCGTCTGAAACATTCCGATCTCCATTCCTATCTTACTCCCTGCTATTATAACCGCCGCATTTTCGGTTGTAAAGCGTATGCCATTTCCGCAGATTTCAAATCTCTTTAACTGCCAGTAGCATATCACGGTCTTCCATGCTATAATGTTCGCGAAGGCAAAAGTGAACATGTATCGAAGCCGAATGCAGATGCTTGCAGCTGCGGGCGGCTTCGGTGCATGTGAACGCGCCCGCGAGTCTGGGAAACCGAAGGTTTTCCAGACTTTTGCCGAAGCGCAAAAACCTTTACCAAACCATACACAAATATCACATCCACAGGAGTCTACACATGTCAAGATCATCCAGCGAATTAAAACGTATTTCACGCGACATTTTAAATAACCGTTATTCCGTACCGATGGCAGCATTTCTGACTGCCTCCTTAATTCCGACGCTCATCGAGATTCCGTTCTCCATGACGCTCGGCGATTATCCCGGCACTCCGCAGCTTATCATCAGCACGATTGCAGATATTTTAATTCTTCTGATCACCCAGATGCTAGACACCGGCGTTATGCTGGTTCATATGAATATGACGCGCGGTCAGACATACCGCATCCGTGATGTTTTTACACCGTTTCGCAATGGCGCAGAGCGCTTCTTTCTCGCTGCCGTTCTCTTCGATGTATTTCTGGTGATCGCAGGTATTCCTGCCATTGCCGGTGTTCTTTATTTTTATAAAACCGGTGTCTCCGATCTCTCCGGTGCCCTGCTTGCTGCCGGAAGCATCCTCGGTCTGATTTTTACTTTCTGTGTGTTGCTTACCTACCGCATGGTTTTCTTCTTTCTTTTAGACCATCCGCATTTAAGCGTGCGGGATGCTTTTCGCACCTGCCGTAAATTTATGCGCGGACGACGCAGGAAGCTGCTTTACATTTTATTCAGCTTTCTCGGCTGGGGCGCGCTTGCCATCTGCTCTTTTGGCATTGCGGCTCTCTGGATCAGTCCCTATATGACGCAGACGCTGCTCACTTTCTATCTCGACGGTACCGGCGAACTGGACCAGATTCCCGTCCGTGATTACGATCAGGAGGCAAGACGTTTCACCGGATCTATTTTTTGATATCTTATGGCAAATCAGAAGTTCTGATTTGCCATTTGTATATACGCAACTACCAATCATTTCACATCAGGAGGAGTTTACTATGAACGAAAAAGACGGAGCAATCCGCGACGCCAGCGTACTTGGCGTACCAAAAATGCTGATTCTTGGCCTGCAGCATATGTTTGCCATGTTCGGCGCAACCATTCTTGTACCAATTCTTGTCAACAGCTACTTCGGCGAAGATGTTCTACATGTACAGGTTACATTGATCTGTGCCGGTATCGGAACTTTATTTTTCCATCTATGTTCCAAATTCAAGGTTCCGGCGTTTCTCGGTTCTTCCTTTGCCTTCCTCGGCGGTTTTGCCACGATTGCAAACATGGATTCCGGTGTATTCGCCGATATGTCCAACGCTGACAAACTTTCCTATGCCTGCGGCGGAATTGTTGTCGCGGGTCTTTTATATCTGATTCTCGCGCTGATCATCAAGCTCGTCGGCGTCAAGAAGGTCATGCGTTTTCTTCCGCCGGTCGTAACCGGTCCGATCATCATTTGCATCGGGTTGAGTCTTGCCGGTTCCGCCATCAATAATGCTTCCACCAACTGGCTTCTCGCCCTCATTGCCCTGGTTACGATCATCGTTTTCAATATCTGGGGCAGAGGAATGTTTAAGATCATCCCGATTCTGATGGGCGTCATTATTTCTTATATTGCCGCATTGATCTTTAACGCCATGGGCATGACAAACGCAGACGGCTCTGCCCTTCTTTCTTTTACCGACATCGCAAACGCTTCCTGGGTCGGTGTACCGGCATTTTCCCTCTGCAAATTCAATCTGTCCGCCATTTTGGTCATGGCTCCGATCGCACTCGCAACCATGATGGAACACATTGGCGATATTTCCGCCATCTCCGCGACGGTTGATCAGAATTTTATCGAGGATCCGGGACTCCACCGCACCCTGATCGGCGACGGACTCGCCACTTCCCTGTCCGCCCTCGTCGGCGGTCCCGCAAACACCACCTACGGTGAAAATACCGGCGTACTCGAACTGAGCAAAGTGTACGATCCAAAAGTCATCCGCATCGCAGCCTGCTACGCCATCATCTTAAGCTTTATTCCGAAGATGGCTGCTGTGATCGGTTCCATGCCGTCCGCTATCATCGGCGGTGTCAGCTTCATGCTCTACGGTATGATCTCCGCCATCGGCGTCCGCAATGTTGTGGAAAATCATGTGGATTTTACGCAGTCACGCAATCTGATCATCGCAGGCGTGATCTTCGTGTGCGGTCTTGGTTTCTCCGACGGTCTTACCTTTACGATCGCCGGAACCTCCGTCACACTCACCGCGCTGGCAGTCGCAGCGATCGCAGGTATTTTCTTAAATGCCATCCTGCCGGGCAACGACTATCACTTCGGAAAAGACATCACAGGTGATGCGAACCGCGGTATTGACATGAAGCCGAACCTTCACGAAGATACCAGCTACACAGATACAGAGGAATAAACATACCGCCAAAAGCGGAGGCGGCAGGGAACAGTGCCCGGATGATGTAAAAGTTTTCTGACGTTTCAGGATGCAACCGGAGACGGTCATTCTGATCGCAAAATCCGGTATTTCTAATCCGCACCGCGTTTGACATCCTCGATGATCCGTGTCTTTCCAAGTTTTGAGCACTCCGCGAAATGTGGCCGCACTCCGCAGACAATTTAAGGGCTTTCGTGTGTGCCCCTTGTCGACACCGCTAAACAAAACATAACCGCGCGAAGCCGATGTCTGAGTTGGCATCTGCCCTATTTTCAATAGCAGATGCCAGCGAGTTTCGGTTCGCGCGGTTTTATATTGTCTGTGAAGCGGTGCCGCTAGGGGCACCAGGAAGTCCGCTCATTGTCTGCGGCGTGACGGACACATCCCGCGGATTGTCAAAACGTGGCCAAGACACAGAATCCGATGTCAAACGCAGTGTGGAAGAAATATAGGGATTTTGCTCAAAAGAATGACCGTCTCCGGTTGCACTCTGAAACGCTGTAAACCTTTTTACATGATGCCCGCGATCCCTGCTGCTTCCACTTTCCGCGGTATTTCTTAAATGTAGTGCAGATGAATCTCTCCGAAGTTCGCGGAGCCATTCAGATACAGCACCGTGCTGCTCGTTCCGATGCTGCTGCCGGTTTCACGGATGGCGCCGAACGAACGGTCCAGATTATTCTGAATCTTCCATTCTTTCGGGATGTAAAGGTTAGTCTCCCCGAAATTATTCTCCACGCTCACATTTGCAGAGCCTTCCTGCACGATCGCATTGTCGAAGTACACCGAAAGCGATCCGAAATTATTTTCGATGGCGGCGCGTCTGAAGTTGTCGGAGTTGATGTAGCGGATTGCGGAACCGAAGCTGTTCTCACACCGGATCTCTTCGCCGGTATACTGTTCACTGCTGGATGTCCCGACATTGCCGGTCACCGTCTTCCATTTCCGCTTTTTCCCGCCGAAAATGAGTGACAGACCGATGCTTCCGAGGAATGCCGCGCCGAGCACCGTCCACGGCGTGAGTGCCGTAATTCCAAGCGGCTCATCGTATATGATACAGATAAACGCAATTGAGAACAGGATTTCCCAGAAATTCACATTGCGGATTCCCTCGACAAAAAGCCAGAGGAAAAATACGGTCAGAATAATGCTGAACACGCCGATATCCGGCAGAATTCCAAATTTGCTTATAACGACATACACTGCTGCGAGGATAAAAAAGATTCCCCAGAATACTTTGCTACTTTTCATGATGCAACCTCTTTTCTTCTAATTTTTGAGTCAACGGTTTATAGTAATACCGCGATACATAGACCTTCTTGTGCGTGTTTAAAAACGCCACCACACTCGACGCCGTCAGATTGCGGTCAATAGAGTAAATCTGATCCGTGTTTAAGATCGTGGATTTGGATACTCTCATAAAAACGCCCGGAAGCATATCTTCCAGCTCGTATAGTTTGTACCGGGTCTGATACATCTCATCCCGGGTGTGTGCGCTGATCCCGTTCTCGTCTGTCTCGAAAAACAGGATCTTGGACAATGTCACATAGTATTCCGTGTTCCCTTTATAAAGCAGGATCTTCTCGGAAGCGTTGGTGACATCCCGCACGGCGCGCTGCACGGCAGCGACCTGTTTCGTCAGACCGCGGCAGCGGATAATCACTTCATCCTCCGCGGCGCTCTCGTCAATCTCAATTTTTATTTTCATCTCTGTAACTCCTTTGATGGTTCCAGTATAAAAAAAGAACCTCCCGGTGTAAACAGTTTTACACCAAGAGGTTATTTTCTCCGGGTAAGTGGTAACACTTTCCCGTTCCTGTCACATTAAAGTGTCTTTAACTTCTCTACGCCCGCATCCAGATAAGCGTTCTCCATCGTTGCAAACGCTCCCTTGTCTGCCTGCTCCGCAAACGCCGGATCAAGCGGAAGCTTTCCGAATACCGGGATCCCGAGCTCTTTTGCGACATCGTCGATATGACTCTCGCCAAACAGCTTAATCTCTTTTCCGCAGTCCGGACACTTCAGGTAGCTGAAATTCTCCACCAGACCGAGCACCGGCACATGCATCATCTCCGCCATGTTGTACGCCTTTTTCACAATCATCTGCACGAGTTCCTGCGGGGACGTCACAATCACGATTCCGTCTACCGGAAGCGACTGGAACACCGTAAGCGGTACATCGCCGGTTCCAGGCGGCATATCCACGAACAGATAGTCCACGTCTCCCCAGACTGTCTCGTTCCAGAACTGTTTTACCACGCCGGCAATCACCGGACCTCTCCAGATGACAGGTGCCTCCTCGTCATCCAACAGCAGGTTGATCGACATGATCTTGATGCCGTTCTCCGTCTCCATCGGAACCATTCCGTCGTCCGTTCCGTATACCTGTCCATGAATTCCGAACATCTTAGGAATCGACGGACCGGTAATATCCGCGTCCATGATGCCTACCTTGTATCCGGCGCGGTTCATCGCTGCAGCGAGTGATGCTGTGACAAATGATTTGCCGACGCCGCCTTTTCCGCTGACAACACCGATCACTTTCTTAACGTTGGATGCCGCATTCATCGGCTCCTTGGCAATTCCGCCGCCTGCTTTATTCTTCGCGTTGCTCGGACATCCCTCGCAGCTCTCCTTTGAGCAGCTGGACGCTCCGCTGCAATTACTGTTCTCTGGCATATTCTTTCCTCCTTAAATCGCTTACATCTTCTCTATCAGGCTTCTTTTTTCTCTCTGGCACGCTTTTCCTTTTCTGCAAAAATCGCCGCCAGCGACTCCGTGTAAGGCGCTCTCGCCACACCGTATTCGGTAACGATGCCTGCAATCAGCTCATGATCCGTCACATCAAATGCCGGATTGAAGACCTTGATGCCCTCCGGTGCCATGCGCTCCTTGTACCACATTTCCGTGACTTCCTCCGCCGGGCGCTGCTCGATCTTGATCTCAGCTCCGGTCGGCGTATTTAAGTCGATCGTTGACGTCGGCGCGCAGATATACACCGGCACACCGTAATACTTTGCCACCGCTGCCACCACAGAAGTACCGATCTTATTCGCCGCATCTCCGTTCGCCGCCACACGATCACAGCCGACAAATACCGCATTAACCCAGCCGTTCTTCATGACTGTCGCCGACATATTGTCGCAGATCAATGTGACATCCACCCCGGAAGACTGCAGTTCAAACGCTGTCAGTCTGGCGCCCTGCAACAGAGGTCTGGTCTCATCTGCAAATACATGAAAATGATAGCCGCGTTCCTCTCCCAGATAGATCGGCGCCGTCGCCGTACCGTATTTGCTCGTGGCGAGCTGTCCCGCATTGCAGTGCGTCAGAATGCCATCCCCCGGCTTTACCAGAGTCAGACCATGCTCTCCGATCATCCGGCACACCCAGATATCTTCCTCCTGGATCGCCACAGACTCCCGGTGCAGTGCCTCCTTGATCTGCGCTACAGTCTCCCCACTGTGTGCCTCCACAACACGCTGCATCCGGTTTAACGCCCAGCTTAAGTTCACGGCTGTCGGGCGCGAAGAATCCAGATACTCCTTCTGCCGTACAAACTCACGGTAAAATGTATCGTAATCCTCCGTATCCATCCGTTTTGCCAGCACATAGATCCCATATGCCGCCGCCACTCCGATCGCCGGTGCTCCGCGCACCTGAAGCAAATAGATCGCGTTCCAGATTTCCTGCGCCGTGTGAAGCGAAATGATCTCTATTTTTCCCGGCAGCTTCGTCTGGTCGATGATCACCACTGCATTGTTCTCATCATCCAGCCGCACGGTGTCATAATCCATAATATTCCTGCTCTGCTGTTCTCCCACACTTTCACCCCTCTATTCTTATTCATCACAGACTATTATACTCTCTTTTGTCGATGTTTCCAAGAAGACGCCCGCTTTCTCGTGTTCTTTTTTGCGGACAAAAAAGGAATTGCCGCAATAAGCATAGATCGTTTGGGTGATAAGTAATAATATGAGAAGACCACACCGTGGGATTTCAGATGGAAATACAAATGGAAATTCGTTGGAGAAAAATGTGTGCATTTCTTCCTGCTGAATGTTTGCATCGGATTCCGTGTCTCTTCCACGTTTGGAAAATCCGACGGGTGCATGTCCGACACACCGGAGACAATGGGCGGACTTTCTGGTGTCCCTAATGGCACCTCTTCACAGACAGTATAAAACCGCGCGAACCGAAACTCGCCGGCATCTGCTATTGAAAATAAGGCAGATGCCGACTCAGACATCGGCTTCGCGCGGTTATGTTTTGCTCAGAGGTGTCATTAGGGACACACACAAAAGTCCTACAAATTGTCTTCCGGGATGCGGACATGACCCGCGGAGTACTCCAAACTTGGAAAGACACGGATCATCAAAGATGCAAACATTCGGCTGGTTAGAGATCCACATTTTTTGAACCGAATTTCCAGCTGCATTTCCACATGAAATCCCCAAGTGTATTTCTTCTCGTAATATTACTTATTGTTCCTAGTAGCGGAGTGCTTTTTTCAATGCCATGGAAACCGCTGTTCCGATAACGAAACATACAATCGCCTCGACAACACCGTTCACGCCGACAAACGCTGCAATAAACGGGATCACTTTCGTCATGCCGAACTGCTCACGCATTGTTCCTGCGAACAGGGTTACCAGTGTTCCCATAAAAAATGTGGTGTTCAGCAACGGACAGCAAAGGCTGGCAAGCGTTACCGAACCTGCGGAAGGTATTTTCGTCTTCTTCAGTCCCGCATAGATCAGTCCGGTCAGCCATCCGTCCAGAATACGTGTCGGCACACATACCAGAAATGTGAATACCGGGTTTACGCCCAGAAGGAGCGTACCAAACGCGCTCATTCCAAAACACTGGATAAAACTCGTGATACCGAACACACCGCCTAAGATTGCTCCTGCCGCCGGTCCCAATGTTACAGCTCCTACCGCAACTGGTATGACAATCAGGGTAATCTCAAGACCTGCTGTCTTTATGTAACCAATCGGGGTAAAAGCCATGAGTAAGATGATGGCAACCAAAAGCGCCATCTCCACGAGATACTTCGTAGAAAATTTCGACTTCGTCATAGTCTTTTCCTCTTTTCTGTATACTTTGTTTATGGTTCCTGTCTGCCAGGAACTTTTTGCATCTTTTGCAGTATATCACTATGTGAAATATTTATCAAGCGGTTGGCGCCACAAGACCACATTTTTTCCGCCAGGTTCCCGCCAGATATCTTCCCACAAAACAGAGTACGCGGAACACCCAGTCAATTACCATGGCAGCCCACACCCCGACTGCCATCCATCCCATGTGAACACCAAACACATAACTGAAGCCGATACGGAAGGTAATCATGGAAAAAATCGACACGACCATCGTGTATTTTACATCGTTGCAGGCGCGGAGCATATTCGGCAGCACAAACGACGCCGGCCACAGGAAGATCGCCATTCCATCATGAATCATGACCAGAATGTAGGACAGGCGCGTCGTCTCCTCTCCCAGTCCATAGATCTGTAAAATCCACGGCAGCAGAAGTAAAATGATGCTGTTGATGACCGCCGTATAAAAATAGGTCTCTCCCAGCAGCTTTTTGGTGTAATAGCGCACCTGTCCTTCTTCTCCGGCTCCCACACAGCGTCCGATCACAGTAATCATCGCAAGGCTCATCGCCTGTCCCACAATACATCCCATGGAATCCAGACTGTTCGCCACCCCGTTCGCCGCGATCTGGCTGGTGCCGAACGCAGCTATGATGCTGACCACAAGCACACGTCCCAGCTGGAAGATACCGTTTTCAATTCCGCTCGGGATGCCGATAAAAAGAATCCGCTTCACAATCGTTGCGTCCACTTTAAATTTTTCTCTGGCGAGAAAGACCAGATTGTCCGGATTATGCAAAAGCGTAAAAAGCACCACTCCTGCCACACCGCGGGAAACCAACGACGGAATGGCGACTCCCGCTACTCCCAGTTTCAGCACATACACGCCGATTGCATTTCCCACAACGTTGATGACATTCATCAGCAGCGATATTTTCAATGTGATCTGCGCATTCCCCATCGAACGGTACAGCGCCGCACACGAGTCATACACTGCGAGAAGCGGAAATGAGAACACGGAGATAATGAGATAGATGATCGCATTCTGCATAACATCCGCCTCAATCTGTCCGAAGAATAATCCGAGGATCTGCCTGTGAAAAAGAAGTACCAGTACACTGATACCGATCGTGATCGCCGCCTCTGTAAACACAAGCTGTCTGGCAGACTGGCAGGCTTCCTCTCTCCTTCCCGCACCGATACACTGTGACGTTACCACCGCACCGCCGGTCGCAAGCGCCGCCAGCACACTGATGATTAAGTTGTTAAACATGTCTACCAGCGACACGCCGGAAACTGCCGCTTCTCCCGCAGAAGAAATCATCATCGTATCTGCCATTCCCACGGTGATGGCAAGCGTCTGTTCTAAGATCAGCGGAATAATCAGTTTCCGCAAATCTTTTTTACTGAATAATCGATTTTCTGTTACTGTCTGTCTCACGTTCTTTCACTCCTTCGGAATGACAATAATACGCAAAACGGCAACTGTCAAGCTCGTGAAATAAAAACATAAAAACTCCCGCATGACAGACGCCACATCTGCCACGCGGGAGTTCTCACCCATGTACTTTTCTTTGCTTATTTGCCAAGTTCTGCCTTTAACGCAGTGGTCAGTGCCGGAACGATCTTGTTGAGATCTCCTACCAGACCATAATCTGCAACGTCGAAGATCGGTGCATCCTCATCCTTGTTGATAGCAACGATGAGATCAGAATCCTCCATACCTGCAACGTGCTGGATAGCTCCTGAAATACCGATTGCGAAGTAGATCTGCGGACGTACTGTCTTACCTGTCTGTCCTACCTGTAAATCTACCGGCAACCAGCCGTTCTCCACTACGGCACGGGAGCAGCTTACGGTACCGCCAAGTACCTCTGCCAGATCCTCGAGAAGCTTGAAGTTCTCCTTGGAACCAACACCACGTCCACCGGATACCAGGATCTTTGCGTCCATGATGTTTGCAGTGTTCTTAACAGCCTTTACGACTTTTAAGATCTCCACATATCTGTCATTCGGGGTGAATCCCGGATTGTACTCTACCACGTTTGCCTTAGCGCCTGCAATCGGAGCGATCTTCTGCATAACACCCGGGCGTACAGTAGCCATCTGCGGACGGTTGTACGGGCACGCGATCGTTGCGATCGTGTTACCGCCGAATGCCGGACGTGTCATAAGAAGCTGATTGTGCTGCTGCTCCTGTCCCGGTGCTGCGTTCAGCGGGAAATCGCCGATCTCAAGCATCGTACAGTCAGCAGTAAGACCTGTCTTGACACGAGCAGAAACAGTAGGTCCGAGGTCACGGCCGATTGCAGTTGCGCCAACCAGCATGATCTCCGGCTTGTACTCATTGATGACAGATGCCAGTGCATGTGCGTACGGCTCTGTTCTGTAGTCCTTTAACTGCGGATCGTCTACCACGATAACTCTGTCAGCACCGAACTCAGCCAGCTGATCTGCCAGACCCTTAACGCCGGAACCAATCAATACTGCAGTTACTTCTGTGTTTAAATCCTTTGCCAGCTCTTTTCCTTTTCCAAGTAACTCGAAAGCAACGCCGTCTAATACGTTGTCAACCTGCTGTGCAAAGACAAATACTCCTTTATATTCTTCTAAACCCATTTTATTCACCACTTTTCCTTATATTTGTTAGATAATGTGCTTCTCTTTGAACTTGCCGATCAGGTATGCTACGGACTCATCCGGATCAAGGACAACCTTCTCGCCTGCGCCCTTACGTACCTTGTCAGATGCCTTTGCGATCTTTGTCGGTGATCCCTTTAATCCAAGATCAGAATCATCTACATCCTTAAGATCTGCTCTTCCCCATACGGTAACTTCCTTATCGTATGCGTCGAAGATTCCGCCCGGAGTCATGTAACGCGGCTGATTCAGTTCGGAAAGTGCTGTGATCAGGCACGGCATCTTTGCCTTTAACTCATGGTATCTGTCCTCGTACTGACGCTGAACAACGACATATTCTCCATCGATCTTGATGTCCTGTGCGTAGGAAATAACCGGAAGTCCCAGATGCTCTGCGATCTGCGGTCCTACCTGAGCGGTATCACCATCGATCGCCTGACGTCCGGTGATGATCAGATCGTAATCCAGATTGCGGAGTGCGCCTGCGATTGTGGTGGAGGTAGCCCATGTATCAGCTCCGCCTAACACACGATCTGTTACAAGGATTCCTTTGTCTGCGCCCATTGCCATTGCCTCACGAAGCACCTCGTCTGCCTTCGGAAGACCCATGGTAAGAACGGTTACTTCTGCGCCGTACTGCTCTTTTAATCTAAGTGCTGCCTCAAGACCTGCTTTGTCATCCGGGTTCATGATGGTAAGCATTGCAGCTCTGTCTAATGTACCGTCCGGGTTGAACTTAACGCCGCCCTTGGTATCTGGTACCTGTTTAATACATACTACGATATTCATGTATTTTTCACTCCTTATATTTTTATATTATGCCACGGATTACGACTATTTCAGTAATGCACCAGAGATAACCATTCTCTGAACCTCACTGGTTCCCTCGTAGATCTCTGTGATCTTTGCGTCACGCATCATACGCTCTACATCGTACTCTCTGATGTAACCGTATCCACCAAACAGCTGGACAACCTCTGTGGTAACAGCCATAGCGGTCTCTGCTGCGAACAGCTTTGCCTTTGCAGCCTCTACGGAATATACCTTCTGTGTTGCCTTTGCCATAGCAGCTTTGTATACAAGAAGCTGTGCAGCCTCAATTCTTGCAGCCATGTCAGCCAGCTTGAACTGTGTATTCTGCTGCTGGGCAATCGTACGACCGAACTGCTTTCTCTCCTTGGTGTATGCGATTGCGCGGTCTAATGCGCCCTCTGCGATACCAAGTGCCTGAGCAGCAATACCGATACGTCCGCCATCCAGTGTGTGCATAGCGATCGGGAATCCCTTGCCCTCTACGCCAAGCAGGTTCTCCTTCGGGATTCTGCAATCCTCGAAGATCAGCTCGTATGTAGATGATCCGCGGATACCCATCTTCTTCTCCTTGGTTCCGAAGGAGAAGCCCGGAGCTCCCTTATCTACGATAAATGCAGAGAAGTTCTTCTTCTTTCTGCCTCTCTTATCCTCTGTTACGCTTGTGATTGCGATTACGATGTAAACATCTGCAACCTTACCGTTTGTGATGAAGCATTTGGAGCCGTTTAATACCCACTCGTCTCCGTCTAATACAGCCTTGGTCTGTGCGCCCTGCGCATCGGTTCCTGCACCCGGCTCAGTCAGTGCGAATGCACCGAGCTTCTCGCCTGTTGCAAGCGGCTTAACGTATTTCTGCTTCTGATCCTCTGTACCGTAGGTCATAATCGGATCGATGCAGAGAGAAGTATGTGCAGAAACAATAACACCTGTTGTAGCGCATACCTTGGACAGCTCCTCTACGCACATTACATAGGTGAGCGGGTCACAGCCCTGTCCGCCGTACTCCTTCGGTACCGGGATGCCCATGAAGCCGAGCTTCTGCATCTTCTTCACGTTCTCAACCGGGAATTCCTCTGTCTCATCTACTTCCTGAGCGAGAGGCTTTACCTCGTTCTCAGCGAACTCTCTGAACAGTGAGCGCGCCATTTCATGTTTCTTGTCTAAAGTGAAATCCATGATATCATTTCCTCCATTATTACCTTATATTTTACTGAGCATCAACCGGGGTCTTTGTACGGTCAGCATTGTATACATAGAATCCCTTGCCGCTCTTTGCGCCAAGATTGCCGCCGCGAACCATCTTGCGGATTAACGGGCATGCGCGGTACTTGCTGTCGCCTGTCTCTTTGTAGAGAACATCCATGATTGCAAGGCAGATATCCAGACCAATGAAATCACCTAACTCAAGTGGTCCCATCGGATGGTTTGCACCGAGTTTCATTGCTGCATCGATGCCTGCAATATCAGATACACCTTCCATCTTAATGAAAGCTGCCTCATTGATCATTGGGATTAAGATACGGTTTACAACGAAGCCTGCTGCCTCATTTACCTGTACCGGAGTCTTGCCGATCTCTACGGAAATCTTCTTGATCGCCTCAACGGTCTCTTCCGGTGTATTCACACCTGCGATAACCTCGATTAACTTCATACGGTCTGCCGGGTTGAAGAAATGCATACCTACCATTGGACGGGTCAGTCCGTTGCCGATCTCTGTGATGGAAAGGCTGGATGTGTTGGATGCAAAAATGCACTCTGGCTTTGCAATCTTATCCAGCTCCTGGAATGTAGTCTTCTTAACGCCCATATCCTCGAAAGCCGCCTCTACGATGAGGTCACAATCCTTGCAAAGGTCTTCCTTTAAGCCTGGGGTAATCTTTGCGAGAATGCCGTCTACTGCTTCCTGTGTCATTTTTCCTTTCTCGACAAGTCTTGCATAGCCTTTCTTGATCTTCTCTTTTCCGCCGTCAGCCCACTCCTGCTTGATGTCGCAGAGTGCTACTTCATATCCGTCTACCTGGGCAAATGCTTTTGCAATACCCTGTCCCATTGTTCCTGCACCAATAACTCCAACTTTCATGTCTGTACCTCCTGAAATATCATATATATATTCTAATAACTGATTCTATGCCTTTTAATAAAATAGGAACAAAGATTCCTATTACGCAAAGCAAGAACTTCTCCGGTGCCGCCCACAGGCTGGCGCCGGTTCAGAAGTTCTCATAACTGCATTAGTCTCTCTCAACGATGGTAGAGCATCCCATACCACCACCGATGCACAGAGTAGCAAGACCTCTCTTTGCGTCTCTCTTCTGCATCTCATGTAATAAGGTAACAAGGATACGGCATCCGGAAGCTCCTACCGGGTGACCAAGTGCGATTGCACCGCCGTTTACGTTTACCTTGGACATATCAAACTTCAGATCTCTTGCAACTGCAACAGACTGTGCTGCGAATGCCTCGTTTGCCTCGATCAGATCCATATCATCGATGGTAAGTCCTGTTCTCTCAAGTACCTTTCTGGTAGATGCAACAGGTCCGACACCCATGATCTCAGGCTCTACTCCGCCGAGTGCTCCGGCTACCCATGTTGCCATCGGCTTAACGCCAAGCTCTTTTGCCTTCTCCTCGCTCATAACAACGATTGCAGCTGCACCATCGTTAATACCGGAAGCGTTACCTGCGGTTACCAGTCCGCCCTCTTTGCCGGAGCAACATTTTAACTTGGACAGTGACTCAGCTGTTGTGCCAGGACGCGGTCCCTCATCTTTTGCGAACATAACGGTCTCTTTCTTAACCTTAACCGGAACCGGAACGATCTCGTCATCGAACTTGCCCTCAGCGATTGCCTTCTCGCACTTCTGCTGGCTGTTTGCGGAGAACTCATCGAGTTCTTCTCTTGTAAGACCATACTTCTCACATACGTTCTCAGCTGTGATCATCATGTGATAGTGGTTGAATGCATCGGTGAGTGCATCGTTTACCATGGTATCAATGATGGTCGCATTGTTCATACGATATCCAAAACGAGCCTTCGTCATGGCATAAGGAGCCATGGACATGTTCTCCATACCACCTGCAACAACGATATCTGCCTGACCAGCCAGAATCATAGTAGCTGCTTCATTGACACATTTCAGTCCGGAACCACATACAACGTTCAGAGTAACTGCCGGTACTTCGATCGGAAGTCCTGCCTTGATGGAAGCCTGACGTGCAACGTTCTGTCCCTGTGCTGCCTGGATAACACATCCCATCAATACTTCATCTACCTGCTCCGGCTTCACGCCAGCTCTGTTCAATGCCTCTTTGATTACGATTGATCCCAGCTCTGCTGCCGGAGTATTGCTCAGTGCTCCACCCATCTTGCCGATAGCGGTACGGCATGCGCCTGCTAAAACTACTTTCTTTGCCATTTTGAATTCTCCTTTCAGTTTTACACACAAAACCCCGTATGTACGGGGAATTTGTTCCTCTTTAAAAATAATTTTGCCGAAAAACGCTGTTAATTTTTTAACAATCTTTTTGCTAAAAAAAATAAATTCAACTTTGCAGTTAAAATTTATGTTTCTCCCTCTTTTTTTCACAAGGTGCATTTTAAATAATCGGCGTTTTTACTAGCTTTTTAATACTTTTTCATGCTACCATATTTCACTCTTAAATGCAATAACTTTCTTCTTTTTTCATCTTTCTAAAGTTTTCTTTACGCTCCTTTTTCCCCCTCTATACGTCTGTTTTACAGTCTTTTTTTGTTAAAAATTTATCATGCAAATTTTATTTTCCAAACAAAAACAAAGCGATTCTTGTGTACTTTTCACAAAAATCGCCCTGCCGCCATTCTGCGGTTTTCCGCACTTTTTTCACTTCTAATAGAATACATGGTTTCCAATTACGGTTCCCTGTATGATGCCGTTATTCTGTCTGAAATACAGGCAGCCCACCGTAATATTGCCGTTTAGCACATCCTGCGCCGCCTGAAGGCAGCTTCCGTCCACACCCGCTTCCAGACGATACGCCAGTCTGCCGCTCGCCACCGGCGAGAACTGACCGCTCTGGTAAATCACACCCGAGACAGAGTTCGGAAAATACGAACTCTTCACACGGTTTATCACAACGCTTCCGACCGCAAGCTTCCCGTCGTAGGATTCTCCGCCCGCCTCGCACTGGATGATTGCTCCAAGCAGGTACTGGTCACTGTCCGTTGGCACATAGACCACGGTGGAGGTATCCTCCTTCTCCTGCTCCTTAATCGCCGCCAGACGCGCAGCGTCCTCCTTCGCCTTCTGGATCTCCAGCTGCTTCTCGTACTCGACCATCTGGTTGATCTTATCCTCCAGGTCCGCGACGTTGGACTGCGCATCCGCCAGATCTTCCTGTGTCTGCGCCAGATTCGCCTTGGTGGTGTTGATGAGACTGCTGACGTTCGCCTGCTTTTTCTTCATGTCATCCTGCATCGCCACCAGCTCGGTCATATCACTCTCCAGATCTTCCTTCTGGGCGGCTATCTGCTCCTGCAGATCCTGGTATTCCACAAGCTTTTTTCTGTCGTAGGCGTTGATGTCGGTAATATATTCCGTGCGGTTCAGGAAGTCGGAAAAAGATTCCGCCTCCGCAAGCATCTGCCATACCGGCGTGCTTCCGTTCTCATACATGAACTGAATCCGCAGCTTCATATCCTCATACTGTTTCGCAGACTGTGCCTCCGCCGCAGCCAGATCCTCCTTCGCCTGGTCAATCTCCCCCTGTTTGTCCGAAATCTGCCCCTCCAGATCATTGATCTGTGCGACAATATCGGAAAGCTGACCGTTTAACCCGCTAAGATCCGACTCCAGTGCGTCCTTTTTGCCGGAGATGTCATTGACGGTATCCTCGGCATCCTTTTTCTGATCTTTCAGATCCTCAATCTGATTCTTCGCATCATTTATGTTGTCCTGTGTCGTCTCGGCATAAGATGTATTTGCCAGAAGCAGGCACATCACAAGCGCCGCTCCCGCCACGCGTCTCCACGGAATCTGTATCATAAGTACCTCTTTCTCCGGAAAAGTAGGATTTTCTTTCAAAAACCCCGGTTCTAAGAGTATCATATCAGATTGTATTTCAGCTTTCAATATGCTATCATAGAGGGAAGATAAAGAGGATTTTGGTATGACAATACCGGAAGAGGGGGAGATAAGCATGCAATTTGTCAAAACTGCTGATCTAAAGCCCGGTATGCGCCTTGCAAAGCCAATCTACAACAGGATGGGGGTTCTGTTATACGAACGGGATACAAGGCTCACGATCCAGGGTATTAACAGTATTGAGAATTTTGGTCTGATCGGCATTTTTATTCTGGAGCCGGCTGAACCGCTGCCGCCGCTTTCGCGGGAAGATCTGGAGTTTGAACAGTTCCAGACCATCTACATGTTCAAGTTAAAGGACAACATGGACAAGCTTGTCGACAATCTTGTCCCGTCCACACTGCTCTCGCTGGTCGATGATATCCAGCGGCATTACGGCAGTCTTGACCACAAGCTGAATTTTACGCAGACACTCCGCAGTTCCGCGGACTTTGTATACAAACACTCGATCAGTGTCGGTATCCTATCCGCAATGATCTCCAATGAGATGCAACTCCCGGCAGAAGATATCCGGGCGCTGATCACGGCTTCCCTGCTGTATGATTTCGGTTATCTGTATGTTCCGCAGGCCATCCTCGACAAGGGCGACGACCTCTCGGACAGCGACCGGAATTTTATCCAGATGAATCTGGAACGCGGTTATGAATCAATCCGCCCGCGCTATGAGGAGTGCAATCTTCCGAAGATTTCCTTAGAGATTATCCAGCAGTTCATCTTCCAGAAGAGTCAGACCTTAAAGATCAAGGATCCTTCCCCGGAGACACGTCTGCTCTGTGATATTTTAAAGGTGGCAGATCAGTTTGACCGGCTTACCGCCATGAATATTAACAATCCGCCGGTCTCGGAGGTTGCCGCGATGTCTTTTTTGCGCAGACACAGCCGGACCTACAATCCGCGCGTCGTTGCCGCACTGGCGGAATGCATCCACATTCTCCCGACCGGCGCGTGCGTTGATCTCTCCGACGGTGAGAAGGCGCTCGTCCTCGTGGAAAATGCCGCGGATTTTACCCGCCCGATGATCTTAAAGTTCTCCAACAATATGATCTACGATCTGAGTGATCCGGTCATCGGAGATTCCCTGCGTGTGACGGACATCATGAAAACCATGGACAACCGGATTGCGATCGACGAGGAGGCGCTCGAGCATTTTGTCGCAGACCAGTACATCCGTGAGACGGCTGACCGTTTCCGGCAGAAAAAGCTTGCCATCGCACAGCGCAAGCAGAAAGCTGCCCAGAAGAAGAGCATGGATGATCTTTTGGACAATGCCAGAGTGCTTACACCTCCGCCCATTGCACCGGTACCGGAAGAGGACGCTTCCCCGATCAGGAAAGCGCCCCGCAAGCGTATGAAACTGGTTTAATATTTTATGTGAAGGGTGGGAACGGCGTATCGTTCCGGATGCAGCCCGGTGTGAAGCATCCTTGAAGCATAATACGAGCATTTCTTCCGCGTCGTGTTTGACATTTTATTCTGTGTCCTTGCCACGTTTTGACAATCCACAGGATGTGTCCGACAGGTTGCAGACAATGAGCGGACTTCCTGGTGTCCCTAATGTCATCGCTTCACAGACAATATAAAACCGCGCGAACCGAAACTCGCAGGCATCTGCTATTGAAGACACGGCAGATACCTGCTCAGACATCGGCTTCGCGCGGTTATGTTTTGTTCAGCAATGACAGTAAGGGACACACACGAAAGTCCTAAAATTGTCTGCAACCTGCGGACACACCTCGTGGAGTACTCAAAACTTGGAAAGACACGGATCATCGAGAATGTCAAACACGATGCGGCTAGAAATGCCGGATTTGGCGGTTAGGATGCTTCACACCGGGCTGCATCCGGAACTTATATCCTCTTCCCCTGCACATACACAGCGCAGTTATTTTGCTTCCACATAAGGATTGTTTTCCGCCATCCGGCGCGCCTGGCGCGGAGTACAGTGGTAACGCTCCTTGAACATCCGGTAAAAGAGCTTCTGGTTGAAAAAGCCATGCCGCTCCATGATCTCCTGTACCGGATCGTCCGTGTGCAGCAGATCCTGATAGATATAATTGAGCCGCACCTGATTTACATAGCGCATAAACGAGCTGCCGGTGCTCTGCTTAAAGAACCGGCAGAAGTATTCCCGGTTGAGCCCCAGTTCATCCGCCGCTTCCTGCAGCGTCATTTCTTCCCTGTAGTGATGATCCACATACATACAGATCTGCTCCAGCCGCTCCATCTTCCCCGCCCTCGTCTGCGTTGCCACCATGGAGACAGGTTCCGAAAAATGTTCCACCAGACATGCCAGCAATTCCAGAATCCGCGCCGTGCTTTTTAACCGGTACGTCTCATTCTGATTCACATAAAGCACCGTCAGTTCTTTTAAATACCCGCAGATTTCATTGTAATATTCCTGCTGCCCTGGACGGAGACGCTGTCCCGCGCAGCGGATCGCAAAAGGTTCCGCCTCCGGCAGATAGCGCCGCAGAAGCTGCCTTGACACGTGGATACAGATTCCCATTGTCTGCGGCAGCGCATAGATGACTTCATGAATTCTGGCATAGTCCATCACAACCGCGTCCAACGGATTCAGTTCGTATTCCTCACCCTCCATATGCACAGTGGCATGCCCGTTTAATATGTAGAGAATCTCCATCTCCCGGTGCCAGTGAAACGGAGAGTTATGATCCATCGTAACAAACCGGATATCAAAGCCGACGTCCGGTTCGAGCGTAACATTTTCATATGTATTTTTCTGTTCTTCCATTTTTTCTCCCAAAAGTCAATATCACCCAACTTTTTGCTAATATCTTATCTATAATATTACCATATTTCCGTGTATTATAATAGCTGTCAAAGGGAAAACCTTTGATGAACAAGCAAAAATGTACCAATTCAATAAAGGAGGAAATTATTATGTTAGCAAAAATCAAAGCATTCTTCATGGAGAATATCGACGGAGTCGCAATGGGTGTTGAAGCAATGTACGGAGTTGACATTCATCCATATTACAACTAATCCCGGAGCAACGCCATGACAACAGAAAATTTTACCAAAAAAGAGCCTGTAACGGTGCGATGAGTTCTCATCCATCCGTATACAGGCTCTTTCTTATTTCACAGGAAATACCTTGGCACATTAATGTATGAAAGTGGGTCCTTCCTATGAAATAAAAACCGCTCCGCGCGGATGCGCAGCTCGCGGTATGGAAAATATCGCTTTGCGAACCGCTCGCGCGCGGAGAATCTCGCAAGCGAGATTCTTTTTTTGTTTATAATTATAAATTCTTCACTTTCGCAATATCAACCGGAGTCAGCGTATCCATCGCTGTCTCAAGGCTTCTTGCAAGTGCGTTTGCCGTATCCATCGCTGTGATACAGTACACGCCGGTCTCGATCGCATTTCGGCGGATCAAAAAGCCGTCGCGCGTCTTGTCTCCATTGCCCTGTGTCGGGGTATCAATCACAAGATCAATCTTATGACCAAGAATCAGATCCATGACATTCGGGGATTCCTGTGTAATCTTATTGACACGCAACGCATTCACCCCATGCTCCTGCAAATATTTCGCGGTGCTTCTGGTCGCGTAAATCTTGTAGCCGAGCGCTTCAAAACGCTTTGCAACGCCAACGGCCTCCGGCTTGTCCGCATCCTTTACCGTCATAATCATCTGCTTATATTTTGGCAGTGTCACACCGGCACCAAGGAAAGCCTTATATAATGCCTCGTTGAATGTCTTTGCAATACCAAGGCACTCACCTGTGGACTTCATCTCCGGTCCAAGGGAAATCTCCGCTCCGCGCAGCTTCTCAAACGAGAATACCGGCATCTTGATGGCAATGTAATCAGCCGTCGGTGCAAGTCCCGGCTCATAGCCAAGTCCGCGGATCGTATTTCCGATGATAACTTTTGTTGCCAGGTCAACAATCGGAATACCGGTCACCTTGCTGATGTACGGCACGGTTCTTGAAGATCTCGGGTTTACCTCGATAACATAGACCTCTTCATTCATCGCAATAAACTGGATGTTGATCAGTCCGATGACATGCAGTGCCTGTGCCAAGCGCTTCGTATATTCCACGATCGTCTCTTTTACATGATCGCTGATCGTCGGTGCCGGATAGACGGAAATACTGTCTCCCGAATGGACACCGGTTCTCTCGATATGCTCCATGATACCCGGAATCAGGATGTCCGTTCCATCACACACAGCGTCGACCTCGATCTCCTTGCCCTGCAGATATTTATCAACAAGGATCGGGTGATCCTGTGCAATCCGGTTGATGATGCCGATGAATTCCTCGATCTCGTCATCGTTAAATGCAATCTTCATGCCCTGTCCGCCGAGTACATAGGACGGGCGCACAAGCACCGGATAGCCCAGACGGTTCGCCACTTCCTTCGCTTCCTCCGCGGTAAATACCGTTCCGCCTGCTGCTCTCGGAATTTTGGTCTTCTCGAGAATCTCATCGAAAAGCTCACGATCCTCCGCAGCGTCGACGTCCTCCGCCTTGGTTCCGAGGATCTTCACACCCATCTTCATCAGGCTCTCGGTCAGCTTGATCGCAGTCTGTCCACCAAACTGCACCACCGCACCGTCCGGCTTCTCAAGTTTTACGATGGCTTCCACATCCTCCGGCGTCAATGGCTCAAAGTACAGCTTATCCGCAATATCAAAGTCTGTTGATACGGTCTCCGGGTTGTTGTTGACGATGACGGTCTCCCAGCCTTCTTTTGCGAATGCCCAGGTACAATGTACAGAGCAGTAATCAAACTCAATTCCCTGTCCGATACGGATCGGTCCGGAACCAAGTACCAGCACCTTCTTGTTCGGGTGCGTCTCTTCCGCCTCATTCTCGCTGCCGAATACGGAATAGTAGTACGGTGTGGTCGCCTCGAACTCCGCCGCACAGGTATCTACCATCTTGTATGCTGCCACAATACCGTTTGCGTAGCGCATATCATGGATCTCTGTCTCGGTCTTGCCGGTCAGTTCTGCGATCACCTTATCCGGGAACTCGATTCGTTTTGCCTCTTTTAACAGTTCTACCGTAAGCGGCTCGCTCTTTAACTTCTGCTCCATCTCAACCAGGATTGCCAGCTTATCGATGAACCACTTATCAATCTTGGTGATGTCGTGAATCACATCGTAATCCATACCGCGGCGCAGTGCCTCTGCGATCACCCAGATTCTCCGGTCATCCACAACGTGAAGCTGTTTTACCAGTTCCTCTCTGGAAAGTCCGGTAAAATCATAGGACATCAGGCTGTCCACATGCTGCTCTAAGGAACGGATCGCCTTCATCAAGGCTCCCTCGAAGTTATTGCAGATACTCATAACCTCTCCGGTTGCCTTCATCTGTGTGGTCAGTGTACGTTTTGCGGTAATGAATTTATCGAACGGCAGTCTCGGAATCTTGACAACGCAGTAGTCAAGCATCGGCTCAAAGCTTGCGTAGGTTTTTCCGGTGATGGCGTTCTTGATCTCGTCAAGCGTATAGCCAAGCGCGATCTTTGCAGCAACTTTTGCAATCGGATAACCGGTCGCCTTGGATGCAAGCGCGGAGGAACGGGACACACGCGGGTTTACCTCGATGACGCAATACTCAAAGCTCTCCGGATTGAGTGCATACTGCACGTTACATCCGCCCGTGATATTTAATTCAGATATAATATTTAAAGCAGAGGTACGGAGCATCTGATATTCCTTGTCGCCCAGCGTCTGTGACGGTGCGACTACGATGGAATCGCCGGTATGCACGCCGACCGGATCAATGTTCTCCATGTTACATACCGTGATGCAGTTGCCATTCGCATCACGCATTACCTCATACTCGATCTCTTTCCAGCCTGCGATGCAGCGCTCCACGAGCACCTCTCCGACACGGCTTAAGCGGAGTCCGTTTGTCAGAATCTCGATCAGCTCGGTCTCGTCGTGTGCAATACCGCCGCCGCTTCCGCCAAGCGTATACGCCGGGCGGAGCACAACCGGATAACCGATGGTATTCGTAAACTTAATACCATCCTGCACATTGTGCACAACCTCGGATGCCGCACAAGGCTCTCCGATCTTCTCCATTGTATCTTTGAATGCCTGACGGTCTTCCGCCTTGAAAATGGTCTCTGCAGTCGTACCGATCAGCTTCACACCGTACTTATCCAGAATTCCTTTCTCGGAAAGCTCCATGCCGAGGTTTAATCCGGCCTGTCCGCCAAGGGTCGGGAGGATAGAATCCGGTTTTTCTTTTGCAATGATCTGCTCTAACACCGGCACGGTGAGCGGCTCGATGTAAACCTGGTCTGCGATGTCTTTATCCGTCATGATGGTCGCCGGATTGGAATTGACCAGAACGACTTCCACGCCCTCTTCCTTCAGGGAACGGCATGCCTGTGTTCCTGCATAGTCGAACTCCGCTGCCTGTCCGATGACGATCGGACCGGAACCGATTACAAGTACCTTCTTAATCTCCTGATTTCTTGGCATTATTTCGCTCCTCCCATCATGTTGATAAATCTGTCAAACAGATATGCAGAATCCTGCGGTCCCGGACACGCTTCCGGATGGAACTGCACCGTGAAAATGTTCTTGCCGACATAGGAAAGTCCCTCGTTCGTTCCGTCGTTGACATTGACAAACGCCGGTGTCGCCACCTTCGGGTCCAGAGTATCGGTGTCTACCACATAGCCGTGATTCTGTGAAGAAATGTAGACGCGGTTCGTCGCCAGATCCTTGACCGGATGATTGCCTCCGCGGTGTCCGTACTTCATCTTGTGCGTGTCAGCCCCCGTTGCAAGCGCCATGAGCTGATGTCCCAGGCAGATTGCAAAAATCGGCGTATCGGATTCATACAGCTTGCGGATCTCTGCAATGATCTCCTTGCACTCTTTCGGGTCTCCCGGTCCGTTGCTTAACATAATGCCGTCCGGGTTCGCCGCCAGAATCTCCTCCGCAGAAGTATGTGCCGGGTATACCGTCACCTCACAGCCTCTCTCTCGTAAGGACTGGACAATATTGCGCTTTGCTCCAAGGTCAAGAAGCGCCACTTTTTTCGTCTCAGGGGCATTTCCCTGCTTTTTTAATACTCGTTTTTCCGTACAGGTAACTTTATCTACCACGTTGCCTGTCGTGTATGCTTTTAATTTAGGAATGATTTCTTCTATATTATAGTTCTCATTCGTCGTGATCATACCGTTCATCGTTCCCTTCTCACGAAGGATCTTGGTAAGCGCACGCGTATCAATTCCGGCAATTCCCGGAATATCGTATTTTGCGAGAAAATCCTGAATCGTCCCCTCGCACCGGAAATTGCTCGGCATTCTGGACAGTTCCCTCACGATATAACCGTCCGGCCACGGCCGTCCCGACTCCATATCCGGCGTGATTCCGTAATTTCCAATCAGCGGATAGGTCATCACAACTGCCTGTCCCGCATAGGACGGATCGGTCAGAACCTCCAGATAACCGGTCATCGATGTGTTAAACACGATCTCACTGATGACCTCTCTGGTGGAACCAATGCTGGTTCCTGTAAATACATTCCCATCTTCGAGTATCAAAAAAGCTTTCATTCGTCTCCCTGTCCTTTCACTTTTTTCCCAAAAAAAAAAACGTTTCCGTTTTTCTTCTTTTTTCCAGAACGCACATGCACACGGTGTGTGATGCATCGTCTTCGTGCCATTATGGGCAGTGCTATGCCTTTTTCCTAAATTGTAAAAAGTTTATCATATCACAGGATATTTTTCAACCTTTTTCCGGAACCAAATAATGTATAATTTTTACACTGTGATGTATAAAAATTATACATTATTGCCAAACAGATTCCTAGTCCTCTCTTATACGGATCAGAATACAGCCTGCCAGCAGCATAAGCAACGTTAAGGCAGAAAGCTGTGGCAGCCATTCCACGATGCCTTTACCGGTTCCATCTGAGGCTGTCGTTTGAACAATCCCTGTCATACAAAAAGCTGCACATATCATCAATGCGTTCATTTTCGTTTTTACAATAAAAGAAATGAGCAGAACTGCAGCCGTCAGAAAAACTATATACAGAAGCATTCCTAATATTTCTTCTCGCACAAGACTCCATATCGATATCACCGTCTGCGTCCCTTGTTCAGAAATCACCAGAAGCATCTGTCCTCCGGTTCCATATCGTGCTGTTCCAAGCAGAAATAATATGCCTGCCGCACTGCCAACACATACGACACTCACCAGTACACGTACAAAAAATCGTTCCAGATACAACCATTCCTTTTTTATTGGCAGGATGTATAGTCTGTAACAAGTTGCATATTCAAATTCATTCGCCCACGCATCAAAATGCAGCAAAATAATCAAAACTGTAAAAATCAAAAATAATACACTGTTTCCAGAAAAAGCCTCTTTCCATAACCATGCAGCCTGAGGCACAACCGGACAGACCGGTTCCTCTGTTCCGCTCTGCTGATATGCTTTATGTAACAGCATACGTGCTCTCCAATCAGCAACACTCCCTCTGAATATGCCCGTATACTCCACTTCCTCTCCCAGTTCCTCAATCGCTATTAAATTTTCGTCTTCCTCCAGCACCGTCCTGCGAATTCCATTCTCATCCCAAGCCTGTTCCCAATAATAACGCAACCGAATATTGGTCTGTTCGTACTGTTTCCATGCATTTAGCAATAAACTGGCATGTGCAAATTTTTCTGCACTATTGTCCCCCATAGTTCCATGCACTGCCTCTGATACTCAGATTCCCAGATCGTAATATCTTTTGCATTTTCTTCCAGTTCTTCCAACACTGTCTGCGCATAATTCTCATACTGTGTAACATAGTAAAATCTATATGCAAAAACAACCGCCAGCGCCCCTACTATCCAGACCAAGTAATTTTTCCGGCTAAAGAAAAGCTGTATTTCATTTTGCAAAAATGCTTTCATTCTTATCTGCTCCATACAAATTTTTGTAAAATTCTTCAAGATTTTCAAACCTGCCTGAAAGATCATCAAGCTTTCCATCAAAACAAACAATGCCATCGTCAATAGCAACGATTCGATCTGCAATCTTTTCCATTTCCGAAAGTTGATGGGAAGAGATCAAAACAGCGCTCCCCCTCTGGCGAATCTCCTCGATTTCCCGTCGCAGACGAAAAACTGCTTCCGGGTCAAGGCCATTGGTCGGCTCGTCCAGAATTACCAGTTTGGGTTGATCCACAATCGCTATTGCCAGATTCAGCCGCATTTTCATTCCCATGGAATAGGTTCCGGTGCGATCCAAAAGTCTGTCCCCCAGATCTGTGAAAACGGCAAGTTCCTCCACCCGCTCTTTGGGCACCTTTCTGGCTGTTGCTGCCATCCGCAGATTCTGTATACCGCTTAATTCAGGATAAAGAGCGGGGACTTCCATGGCAATTCCAATCTGTTTTAATGCTTCTAAGCGGTTGCTTTTGATGTCATTCCCACAGATTCTGATTCTCCCTCTATCTGTCCTATATAATCCACTGATGCATTTTATTGTAGTCGATTTTCCGCTCCCATTTGGTCCTAAAAGTCCTACAATCTCCTGTTCGTCCACGGAAAAACTTAATCCCTTCAGAATCTTTTTTCTTTTCTTAGACTTTTCAATATCTTCAACCTGTAAAACCTTCATTCCGCTCTCCCCTATATTCTGTCTTTTTTCCCGGATACAGTACACGTTATTATCATAATCAAAATACAACTGAATGTTAGTTCCAATACCGCATACAGCCATGTGATCCGTTCTGATCCCAGCGTCACATTCCAGCAGGATCCAATCGCAAACGGATTATATGGTTTTCCCCAGCCTGTCAGCTGACTGTATCCTGTAAGCACGGTTGCTGCTGCCACCACGGCAATCCCGCCCTGTGAATGCTGTATCAGCACTCGAATCCCGCTTCCAAGCATCGCAAAAAACAAAACTTTTAAAGCTGCAAGTATACACATATATAGTAGGAAACGATATAACGGAAGTGATCCCAACGGATAAGTTGTATACAGCATGACTCCTCTTCCTCCGTCTGTATACTTATAATCCGCATACATGCGGGCTAACCCCTCATAGGAGTAATCTTCCAGATGCTCGTATGAATAAAACCTCTTATAGGTTTTAACATCCACAAACATATGGCTGTCAATCCCATCAAAGCCGCATCGCATTCCCCAATATAAAAACCACACACCTATTCCAATCGCACACACAACTCCTGCCGCCACAAAAAAAGAGGTCACATAATGCCTGTACTTCTTCCACTCACTGTATGGCTGCACTGTCATAAATTCATACCTGTGGTCATTTTTTCCTTCCATAATGTAGCCAAAAGAAAATAACAGGATGCAAATATCTAATATCGTAAGTACATACGCATTTTCACAAAATAGAGTCTCTAAAAAAGCATAGGGCGATCCCGAGTCCAATCCCAGACTTTTTTTATCATAATCATTTAATAAATGTTCCAGACGGCCCATATTATTTTCATACGCTGCAACAGAAGCTTCCATCAGTTCGGACGATACATATGGATTCGCAGTCATAGAAGAAATGTCAAACGGAAGGTCATAAAGTCCCAGCTGCCTGCCCCATTTCTGAAACATATCTGCACAACGTACTTCAACAGGGCTGCATCCACGCTCTGGATAAACAAACATCTGGTATGATACAATACTGCATATCACCCCATATGCCTTATATTCCTTCTGGAACTGCTGTGACTCTGTCCCGCCCACCTCAAGCAATGCAATAAGTTCCTGTAATTCTTCTATTCTCCATTTACGAAATTGTATTGCATTTGTATTAAATTTTCGCCGTTTTGCATCTCCTGCATCTCTGCGCGCAGTAGCAAGCTCCGATTCTAACAGCTGCCGATGCATCACAAGTTCATATTGCAGTTCCCGCTTTATATAGTTCGTGTCCTGACTGGATGTAATCGATCTTTGCAGTTCCACCGTAGCTTTTAATCCAAAAAGCAGAACAACCAACAGAAAAATATAGGCTGCCTTATTTCTAAGAATCGATACTATCTCATATTTCAACATACTTTTCTCCGTCTTTATCATAAAGGTAAGGTGTGCTGTCACACCTTACCTTTATGATACTTGAAGTTTCTCACATTTTTAATTTCATAAATGGAAACTTTTCCGACATTTATGCAGGTTTTTCAAAACCTTGCATTTTCCCTATGTCCGTTTTATACTGTTTGTAGTTTCATATAAAGGAGCTATTTTCTATGAGTGTACAACATGCCGGTTCTATTATTAGACAGGCCCGCCTTAATGCGGGTCTAACCCAGGAACAATTATCCGATGGAGTCTGTTCTACCCTCTCTCTGTCCCGCATTGAGAACGGCTCTGCCGGTGTCAGCCCTGCCACTTTTCAGACTTTAATGGCACATGCTGGTATCTTTTGTGAAGCTTATCCTACTTTCTCGACGCGCGCAGACTTTGACTGCTTTTACGCCTTGAAGGAAGTACGCTTTTATCTGGATTCCTGGCAACTCACGCCCGCCTGCCAGTTATTGGATCACATTGAAATGCTGAATTGGGCAGACAATAAATTTTACTATCAGGAATGGCTTCTGCTTCACTGCAAGCTGCAATTACGTTCTGGTCATGCAAATCACGCCCATACTTATGAGCTGGTTCGCTTTGCTTTAAAAATCACAAGATCTGATATCGACAATGCAGCAATCCATTCTCTGTTTTTGTCTTCTGTCGAAATAGAACTATTTATATATCTTGCGCAGGAAGCACTGTACCTTGGTGATACAGCTACTGCTCATCATGTCTGCCAGCAGATTTCTTCCTATCTCTCTGCCCGTTCGCTTTCTTTTCTTGAACGGGATCGTTTACTTGCGGAAAATGCGGTGGTATATACCAAATATCTGCTGACTGTCTGTGACTATAAGTCTGCACTTGAACTGTCGGACTTCTACCGCCATCAAATGATTTTAAATCTTGACGACGGACTTATACATGAACTGACGTTTTTAACCGCACTCGGATACTATTATATGGGACAACAGGATCGTTTTCTGACCTTATTTAAAACTGCCTTTTTCTCTGCCCATTCCATTAACAGCTGTTATGCCACCATCTGTAGAAATTATGTTTCCAACCACCTTTCTGCAACTTTGGTTGAAGACTTAAACTTATTTTCTGATATTCCGCTTATATCGTTTCCCCTCAAGCTCCCCATAGATGTCTCTTCTATGGGAGATGGCACCTATGACTTTTTCTCTCACAAGGTTCTCACGCTGGGGGGCCTGATCCGCTCTCTACGCAAAGATCAAAAATTATCTCAGTCGGCGCTTTGCCGAGGATTATGCAGCAAATCCAAGCTTTCAAAAATCGAAAACGAAACACAGCAGCCTGATATCATTCTTGCTCAAACCTTGCTTCAACGCCTAGGTATTTCGGATCTTGTTTTTACATTTTACGGGAGTGAAAAAGAGAACAAACTGCAGGAACTCCAGCTTCGTTTAGCGAAAACTCGTATGAATCACAAAACCTTACAGCTTGATCTTGTAAAAAAAATGGAGATGCTATGCAACTCCAAAGATATCTGCTATTTACAATTTGCTGCTTACAAATCAGCCATCTGTGAATCCGACAATGATCAAAAATTAAAAGGGTTAAAAAATGCTCTTTTCATGACTTTGCCCGGCTTTCAATTTGATAAAATTCTTGACTATCGATTATCGTGGATAGAACTTACCATTTTAAACAATATCTGCCGCACTTATGCAACTATAAATCCTACACATGGCATTTACTGTTTTTATAAGCTTCTGGAATATACCAGCCATGTTCCGTTGGATGTTCTCGAGAAAAAGCGTTCCTTCCCCGTAACCTTGGGAATGCTTATAAGATTTCTTTATACAGAAAATCGTCTTTCGGAAATCGTTGCGTTAGTCCCGCTTTTTTCCGATGCTATAAGTTCAATGTATTTTACAGGGAACATTTTTTCACACTACTGTCAGGCATTAGGATCACTTGGTCTCACAAATTCCGCAAAGGAATTTGCACACTATGCCTATTACAATGCCCTCCTTATGGAGGACATCTACAATGCATCCGGTCTGAAAAATGATCTGAAAAAAAATTACAATATTTCTTTACTATAAAATTTCAATATTCTCTTCTGAGAACCAGCAGGGCACAAGAAAATAGCAAAAGTGGAAACAATTTTGTTTCCACTTTCGTAAAATCACTTCAAATATTTCTCCCACAGATCGCTGTCCGTCCGGTACGGTTCCAGTTCCTCCATCGTCCACTGCGTGGAATCCCAGCCGTGCATAATCAGTCCTTCATCGTAATAATGATAGGTAAGATTCACATAAATATCATTTTTACAGAGGACATAGTTGCTGTAATATCTTCCGTCCAGAATCTCCCCGTCCATCGTCTGTCCCGCCATCTGGGCGGTAAATGCGGGCGCATCGTTGAAAGAATCCGACTTCTCACAGATTTTTTCATAATAAGCCTCCGCAAATGTATCATCCGAACGCAGTACGTCCTCAACCTCATATCGCTCTGCCGTGGCAAGATTGATGACTCTTGTGCGCAGGTCACAAAACTCGCCCCACATACTTCCGTTAAAATAGTGATCCTGAAATGCCACGCACAGAATCTCATCACTCATATACGTGATCTCATAATCCACATAACATGCCAGATACGGGTAGTCTTCATCCAGATACAGATATTCCGGCTGCGGCTCCGGATACATGGTATCCAGCTGCGCACAGGCGGCATTCCGCAGAAGCTCATTTACTCCGGTCGCATCTCTTCCATCCGCATAGGTAATAACCGGATACGAAACATCGTACTCCTCAAATCCGTCTTTCCGCTGATTCGGGACCTCGATATGCTGTGCGGTAACCGTATAGGAAAGCTGATCTGCCACATAAATGTCATCCTGTGTGACAAAAAAGTCCTTTCCCAGAGAATCCGGCAGTTCTAATACCTCACGTTCCTCCCCGGTGTCTTCTACCGCCGTATCGTCCTCCGTATAGCTGCCATCTTCCCCGTCTCTGTCCGCCTCTGCAGACGGCTCATTCCACGTCAACGTATCCTGCACGGTACGGTTGACCGCGTGAAAAAGAATGAACGCCGGCACGGTCACAAGCAGCACGGCACCAGCTATGACCGCCAGCACAATCCACAGCAGAGCACGGCTCTTTTTTTGAGGTGCTGTCTGCTGACCGTAACTCTCTCCGTACCCCTGTCCATATCCTGTGTTCTGATAGGACTGCTGACCGTAACTCTCTCCGTAGCCCATATTCTGATTCTGCTGCTGGCCGTAGCCCTGTCCATACCCTGTGTTCTGATATTGCTGCTGACCATAGCCCTGTCCGTAGCCTGTGTTCTGATTCCGGTACGCCTGCGGCTCCGGCGTAGGCTGCTGCTCTGTCGCAAACGACTGCTCCGGCGTAGGCTGCTGCCCCGCCGCAAACGGCTGCTGCCCCGGCGCGGTCTGCTGTCCTGTCACAGACGGCTGCTGCCCCGGCGTGGGCTGCTGCCCTGCCGCAAACGACTGCTGCCCCGGCGCGGTCTGCTGTCCTGTCACAGACG
>CEAG01047769.1_pt1 | contig 41653 bp, 56 predicted proteins | sample 554891 | NCBI WGS metagenome assembly CEAG01 (sample SAMEA3182116, study PRJEB8094) | gut metagenome | biome: human; feature: gut; material: Stool; isolation source: human stools | place: Canada | collected 2014-02-25
AAATAGAACGTGATGACCATCAGGAAGATCGTCAGGAAATCCTTGCCTGTGATATCACCCCGGAGCGCCAGCACCGTGAACACCACCGTCAGCAGCAGCGTCACCAGCGACTTCACGCTCAGCAGATTCGACAGCCGTTTCATAATTTTGTCCATGTTATGTACTCCCTTCGTCGTCCGATTTTTTTGCAAATACTCTCTTCGCAAGGAGCATCAGCAGCTCCCCGCCAAACGCCGCTCCGGCGAAGGCCAGGATGTCGGAAAGGTCTATGTCCCTGTCCATCACCAGTGCTGCGGTTTTGACAATCGCCGCCCAGAGCAGGACGCCAAACAGCACCCAGATACAAAAGTACACTAGCTGCCGCGCCATCTTCCCCTTTGTAAGGCGACTCTTTCTAATTTGCCTCATGCCGTCCGGCCTCGCACTGCTCTTCGAGCTTATGGAGCGCCTTTTTGACATCCCCATTGCCGCCGCGATTGACGTACTTCTTCCCGGCGATCAGCCGCTCCGACATGGGCATCTCGTCCGACATGATCGTGAGGCGCAGAATGCTTAAATACTGCTCATCCTGCAATCTTGTGATCTTGTCGATCTTCTCGTCGATTGCCTTCAGGTGGGCGCTCTGCGCGTCGCCCTTGCCTTTCTTCTTCTGGATCGCGCTGACGATTGCCTGCACAATGGTCGTCAGTGTAGACGAGCCGAGAATCGCGACAATGATCGTTGTTGCATCCATTTCTCTTTCTCCTTTATACTTCGGTAAAATACAGCCCCACCAGCTCATGAGGCAGGAACTGAAGCGTCACCTTGCCGCCCGGCTGCTCGCCCGTCCGTTCGCAGCGGTAGAGCTTTCCGTCCTCCGGGTCTGTGTAGTAAAGTCCGTAGGTGTACTCCATGCCTTTTGCGGCGGGGATGGGGTCGTCCTGTGTGCCCGCGTGGGTCTCGTCGATGACGGTAAACAGCGCCGGGACTTTGTCCGGCTCCCAACCTTCCTGTGTCGTGTGGGCCTGTGTCACGCGATAGAGCCTGTCTGCATAGACCAGCCGGTCGTTGACCTCCACGGCCATTCCTGCCGCCCAGCGGTCATACAGCTCCATTGCCTTTAGCGCGTCTGCATCCGTCAGACTGGCTGAAGCCTTGACGATATAGGGGCGCAATGCTCTAGCTCTTTCTGTGTAGGTCATCGTCATTCCGCCTCCCCAAGTAAAATTTTCGCCGCTGTCTCTGCATCCGTCAGCGGGATTGCGGCACCCATTTCCTCATAGCTGCCCTCCGGCTCCGTGCCTTTTAGCAACTTTCCCGCAAGCCGGAACACCGTATCAGACAGTGTCTGATACTCAGTTCCTTCCTTGTCAGTAAGCGTCACGGCCATCTTCGCGCAAAATCCTTCTGCCTGATCTTCCTTGCACGGTACATAACATCCGTTGCCGTGCAGCCGGATCAATACAATGCTGTCCGCATACCCGGCAAATGCACCCTCTTTTTTTACTGCATACATGGCATCACCCCGAATTTCTCTTGATAGATTTTCTCCAATCGCTCTGTGCTTGCCGTTCTCAACCGGTTCTTCCAATAGCCGTTTTCCTGTCCCGGCCAGTTCTCATCGGTGAAATCCTCGCCGCAGCCGTGCTTTGTATACCATCGGTAGAGCTTTTCCAACATCGCTTGCCGTCTCTGCCCCTCGTCGGTGTTGGGCCGGAAGTGCTCCCAGCCGTTTTCACTCGTCACGCAGCAGATCGGCTTTTCGCTGAGACAGAGGAAACCATCACGTTCCTGTAAGACTGTGCCGAACGGGATGTTGACTTCGCCGGAAATAGATTTTCCCTTGAAGCGTTTGTATGTGATATAGTCCATATCCGTACCTCATACACAAAAGCCGGGGGCAAAGCCACTCGAGATGTCAGCTTTGTAGTTGAGGCTAGCGCCGTTACTCATCACAACCATGAAACAGTCCTCTGCGTTGACGGACGGAGAACGGGTCCAATAAAAAATGGCTGTGCTTATCGCACCGTGATTGTATTTGATTTTGCTGTTGCCCGCGCTGTAATACGAATACTGCACCTGTTTGTCTCTTTCATATCCATTGCTATTGGTGCTTATCCCTAAAACTTCGTACTCGGACAAGAGGAAAAAGTAATCTGTCGTTGCCGTTACTGCGCTGGCCGAGACGTTATTGCCAGAGTTGTGCGTATACTTGGTAACGGGCTTAAGGGCGGCGCGGAGCGCCGCCGGGATGACGGCAAGAATCGTGCCGGAATAGCTTGTCAGACTTGTACCACAAATTTCTGTGCGCATGTGCGACGATTTCCAGCCTCCATAGCTCCCGTTGCCATGATTCATTTCGAATCCGTTGATTGAACCGTTACTACCGTAGTATGTGTCACAGAGGGCAACGTCCGTGCCGCCGGAGAGTGCGGTCTTTGCAAACTGGAAATGGATGCGGTTTACACCCTCAAGGCTGGAGTTGTGATTGAATCCAATGATAAATGCGTATGTTGTATAGTTTGATAACGACAATAAGCCAACTTTTCCGTTCAGCGTTACCTCTTTGCAGTCGCCAATGCTCCAATAGTTCGCACCGTCACCTTTGTCAGATACCTCTCTAATTTTCGCCCAATCGTTGTCATTCAACGTAGGTGACACAAAAGCAAGGGTCACATCATAACTGTCCGTAAAAGTGACGCTTTTCGTATTGGACGTTTCCCCACCCAGCGTAGCCTTGACGCTCCATGTACCGGCCTCCGGAACAATAATCGTGCAAACTCCGTTGACCGACGTACCGCTCACGGTATTGCTCCCCTTTGTCGCCGTCACCGCTGCCCCAGAGGTAACGCTTACCACAATTTTCAGCTCTGTACCGGTCTGAATGGCCTGAATCGCAGAGATAAAACCGGATGGGAATTGCAGATCGGCGCCGGTGTTGCCCTTTGTCCGGATCGCGTCCGCGACCTGCGTCAGCTTCGAATCCAGCGACGCCGAATCAACGACCTTGTCATACGCCATCAGTACGCACCTCCGCTCCACGTCGGCAGCGCCGCCAGCACGTCATTGACCATGCTCTTCTGCTCTGCCGCCGTCCAGTAATCCATCCCCTTCACCGGCGTGTGACCGGCGGGGCCTTGCGGGCCGGTCGCGCCCTGTTCTCCCTGCGGCCCCTGTGCGCCCTTTGGCCCCTGCGGCCCCTCCGGGCCGGTCTCGCCGGTCGCGCCCTGCAAGCCCTGCGGCCCTCTCGGCCCCGTCTCGCCCTGTGGGCCTTTGATGTTCACCGAGGCAGGATTGGTCTTCCCGCCGTCGTTCGTCCAGCTGAGCGTCCCGTCCGCTGATACGGAAGGCGTGAACGTCGCGCCCGTCGCGCCGGGCGCGCCAGCCGCACCGGGGCTGCCGTCTTTGCCCGGCTCGCCCTTTTCCCCGGTGTCGCCCTTTTCTCCCTGAACGCCCTGTTCTCCCTTTTCGCCGCGAGATGGTTTGCCGGTGTCGGTGCTGCCCAAGAACCAGTTGCCGTTTGCTCCAATCGTCGGAGTGATGCCGTCCGCGCCGGGTGCACCGGCTGCGCCGGTTGCGCCTTTTTCGCCCTGTACACCGGGGTCTCCCTTTTCACCTTTCGCACCAGCATCACCTTTCACGCCCTGTGGCCCTCGCAGACTGCCGGAGGAGTAGTGCGCGCCGGACGTCAGATTGACGGTCATAACATCGTCGTCAAACGTCACATTCGCCACGCCGACGCCGGTGTCGCCCTTCGCGCCTTGCAGCGGGCCGTTATTTTTCCAGGTCTTGCTCACGCTATCATAGATGTAGATGTCGTAGGGTTCCGCCGTGCCGACGCCGTAGGCCATACCAGCCTCTGGGTTCGCCACCGCAGCGCTCAGTGCCGCAGCGGTCGCGTAGTATCCTAGCACTTTAAATCCGGAGCCTGTATCGCCCTTCGGCCCCTGCGGGCCTCTTGGCCCGGTCTCCCCCTGTGGGCCTGTCGCGCCTTGCGGGCCTGTCGCGCCCGTCGCGCCAGTTTCGCCCTTCTCGCCTTGGATGCCTTGCAATCCGCGCTCGCCCTGGATGCCCTGTTCGCCCCGAATTCCTTGGATGCCCTGCTCGCCCTGGTCTCCCTTGTCTCCCTTGGCTCCGCGTGAGGGTTTCCCGGTGTCGGTTGTCCCGAGATACCAGTTTCCATTCGCGCCAATCGTCGGCGTCGTTCCGTCCGTGCCGGGGTCTCCCTTGGCTCCTGTGTCGCCCTTTTCGCCTTTCTCGCCGCGCTCACCTTGCAGTCCTTGCGCTCCCTGCTCTCCTTGCGCGCCGGTCGCGCCGGTGTCGCCTTTGTCGCCTTTGTCCCCTTTTTCGCCCTTTGCGCCCGTTGCGCCAGTGTCTCCCTTGGCCCCGGTGTCGCCCTTCTCGCCTTTCGCGCCAGTGTCTCCCTTCGGCCCCTGCGGCCCCATGACGGAACCCATGTCCAGCTCTTTTCCGTCCGTCAGCGTAAAGATCAGATGGCCGTCCGCCTCGCGGACTTCAATGCCCTTCACGCCTCGCGAGGTCTGCCCGCTCAACGTGATCAAAATACTGTTCGGAATTTCAACCTTCACTGTCTCACCTCATTCTACCCGGACTTTGTTGTCCCGCGCCAGCGTCGTCCGGTCTCCGTGCGAAAATTCCACGTCGTAGGTGTATCTGCCCTTCGGGAACTTCGCGCTGATCTCCGCGTCGACCACAAGCGTCACCTGATTGTTCGCGACGTTCGAAAACGTCTTGCTCCAAACCTCCGCCCGCGTGTCGTCGCGGAACGTGATCTTCACCGTGTCCGTCGCCCCAATGTCCACGGCCGCTCCGTCCTGATCGACAAGATCCGCCTGAATGACGACGCTGAATGTGTCTCCGGCATACCAACACAGCACGCCGTTCGAGATTCGCGGGCTTGCGTATGCCCCCGGAATTGGAATTCCCATTTTCATCAACTCCTTTCCCTCAGTGTAACAGCTCCACCCAGCAGATTCACCCCACGCAGCACTTGACGGCTCCGCCCTCCGCGCGCTATACTGTTCTTATCTCAAACAGGAGGGCCACAATATGCTGGATGCACAAGACCGCAAGGAAATTGCCGAACTCATGCACGTCATCGTCGAGAGTGAGATCATCCCGAAGCTCAATCTGCTCGTCGAAGGCCAACAGACTCTGCTCGAAACGCTCGCCCCGAAAAGCCGCGTGGAAGAGCTGGAGGAAGAGGTCGATTTCCTGAAATCCATTATCAAGCTGCACAGCGAGCAGATCGCTGAACTAAAAAAAGCCCAGTAAAAAACCGGAGCGGTCATCCCGCTCCGGTCTTTTGTTACTTGTACGGATTGTTTTCTTCCTTCCAGTCCTTGTTGCAGCTTCGCCAGATGGCCGCTTTCTCTGCCTTCGGAATGTCCAACTGATCGAGCGCCGCGTTCACCCGCTCCTGCGACACGCTCTGCGTCCCGTATGCGCCGAAGTACGCCTTTCGGAACGCGACATAGTCCGAATGGGAAACGCCCTGCTCTTCCAGTGCATCCATCTTCCCGCGCTCCGTATCGTCGGCCAGCGCATTATAATAATACGCCGTCTTCCCTTCCTCCGGCAGATCGTAGGCAAACAGCATCGTGAGCTTCGCCTCCTTGCTATCCAGCTTCTTCATCGCTCCGACGAAGGTATAGCTGTCCCGCTGATCCGCTCCGGCTGCGGTCATCTCCTGATAGGCCGCCGTCTCCTTCGCGCTCAGATTTTTGAATCCGCTCTCGATCCATCCCTGCGCTTCCTCCGTTGCCGTCTTGCCAAAGAGCAGCGCCTGCGCCAGATTCTTTGCCATCTCGCCCGGCTTGTCATTGTAGATCGGATATTGCAGAATGTCGCGGCCTTCGTTGTCCGCCTTGTAGCTGCCGCCCTGCATGACGGCCTGCGCGCCCTGTGCCATCTTCTTGATCTGCCCGCCGCCGAATGGCAGCGCCAGATAGGCCGCCGGGTTTGCCAGCTCGTTCACCACCGTCTGCACTTTCTTCTTCGGGGCAATGTCCTCGTTGCTGGCAAGCAATGCCTTTTCGATGTTCCCGATGTTCGGAATGGCCGACGAAACCGCAATGCGTCCGCCGTCGATCTCCAATCCCAACTTCTCATCCAGTCCGAGCACCGTGAGCATCTGCGTGCCCGGCAGTTCGCTGACGAGGTTTCCGCCGAGATTTTTGATCGCCTGATACGTCCCCGGCTTCTCCTTCGTGAACTCCCACCGGCCCGAGAGCGCCGACTGCACCGTGTTCGGCAGCTGATACCCTGTGAAATCTCCCACGCTGTCATTGAGGATGTCCAGCGGATCGAGCGCCGCGCGTCTGCCGGCAATGGCCTCATAGACCTCATTATAGAGCCACGCGCCGATCAAAAACTTAAAGAGTGCCTTTGCAAGCTGCGCCACGCCCTTCTTTCGCTCCTGCGGGATCATGTCCTTGAAGATCCAGCTTAGTTCGTTGTTGACCTCCAACTGGAACTGCGTAAAGAGCTTGATGATCGGATTTCGCGCCGAGTAGATCGTCGGCGTCGCGCCTTTGCTACGGTCAGCCATGATGTTTGCCGCGAACTGGTCTGCCTCCTGCATCGCGTTCACCTCGCTCATGCCAAGCCGGAGGTTTTGCAGATACCGTGCCCGGACGACGCTTCCGGTCGTGAATCCGTCGACGGCTTCCATCAAAAATGCCGCCTTTTCCGAAACCTTGTCCATGGTCGACATCGCGAGCCGCCCATATCCGCTGCGGTTGTGGATGAAGGTTGAAGCCGCGTCTAATCCGTCCGCCGTCTTGTAGTTTTGCAGCGTTTGCCACATCCCGTGCAGCATATCCGCCGATGACACTTGGCTCCATGCCTGCGTCAGCGGAATGAAGTTCGTCAGCGCCGAGCCGATGTTCGCCGCCACCATGTTTGCGCCCACGCGGGATTCAAAGGCTTTGCAGACGTTGTAGAATTTCCGCCCCAGCATCTTCTCCATGCCGCGGTCGATCCGCGACTTCTTCCCGGCGAGCAGATTCGTGTATTCGTCCAGCTCCGCCACGAAGTTTGAAAGGGCAAACGGCGCGTCCTTCATTGCCTGCGCCACCCGCTCGTTTGCTTCATCCGGCGTCAGCGTCGGGTCTTGCAGGATGCGGTCGATCTGCTTGCGCACACCCTCGTCGCTCGCGCGGTAGCGGATCTGTGTGGCCAGCGCCCGGAGCCGCTGAATATCGCCCGTGTGATAAATTACGTCCGATGCAACCTCAATGTACCGGTCGAAGCCTTGCAGCGCGTCATAGGCCGTCGCATAGCCGAGCCGCTGCTGGATGTTCGCCATATACCGGATTCCGGGGCGGAAGGTCTGCGTCAGGCCGTTGATCGTCGCAGGCAGTGGCATCACCTCGTTTGTAATGCCGAGGTGCCGTCCGAATCGTGTCAGCAGACTCCCGTCCTTGTCGTTTTCCTGAAAATGCGGGAAATACCCCTGCATATAATCGACCGGCTCATAGCCGTTTTCCATCCGCACGCGGTTCATGTCCTGATAGAGCTGATCATAGATGCTTCTGAATTCCTTCACGGCGTGTTCGATCTTCGCGTAGTCCAGCTTCGTGTTTTCCTCGCGGAACTTTTGAATTGCCGCGTTCCATTCCTCGTAGCCAAATCCGCCGCGCTTCTTCACGCGCGGATGCTCCGCCAGATACTTCCGGTTGAATTCCGCTTCCCCGAGCCACTGCACCGCGTAGCTCTCCGAAACCAGATTCCCCTTCTCCACCTTCCGGCCAAGATTCAGCGCTTTGATCCTGTCCTGCAAGCCGACGACGTAGCTCTTTCGGTCGCTCTCGTTCTTGTGTACCGGGTGGAAATACTCGTTGTTGAACGCCTCGGCCTTCTCATCTGCAACCTTGCCTTTTTTTGCAATGTCCCGGATGTTCCGCTCCATGGTCTCGCGCATATACGCAAGTCCGCTCCCCTTGTCTACCCACTTCTCGGCTTCCGCCGCGTTCAGCGCGTTCTTCGCCTGATCGCGCAGTCCCTGCTTGCGCGTGTTGTTCCATGCTTTCAGCCGCAGCGCCAGCAGATCATAGTCCGCTTTCGCTTCGTAGGTTTTCAGAATTGCTTCCGCGTTCTCCCGGTTCTGTACCGCTTCCGGCGTCGTGTCTCCGCGCAGCAGCATATTCACGACCTTCTGGTCTGCGTCCGTCAGCAAATACCGGCTCTGCACCTTCTGGAATTTCTTCTTCTCGGCCTTGACCTCCTTGGCAAGCTCCATGGCTTCCTCTGCCGTCTGCGGCACGCCAAGCTTCTCCTTCTTGCGCTCCTGCGCTTCCTGATAGCGTTTCGCAATGCGGATTCCTTCTGCAAGCCGCTGTACGGATTCATCAAAGTCATTCCGCGCCCACGTCTTGAAGCTCTCCGCCTGTGCGCCAAACGCTTCGTTCAGCGTCTTTTCGCGCTTCCGGATGCTCTGCGCCACCTCATAGAGCTGCAAGAGCTGGTCGCTCGGTGCGGTGATGCTCGCCGGGAACAGCTCCGGTGCCATGTCCCGCATCTCCTGATAGAACGTGTCGACCGGCAATCCATCGCTGGAAAGGCGCAGCGTGCCCACGGTCTGCTTGCGGAACAGGTTAAAGTCCGCAATGTCCGCCCGGTCTTTCGCCGAGATGAAAATCTTCTGCGTGCGGATTTTCTCGCGCACATCCTTGTACTGCTCATAGTATTCCGTGTCGGCTTCCCGCCCGGCGTCCCATGCCTGGTCAAACAGCAGGGTCAGCTTCGCGTTGTCCATCTCGCCGCCGCGCAGTACGTCGTATATGATCTCGTCGGCGATTGGCCGCAGCGTCTCGCGCTTGGCCGTCTCCGGCACGCTCAGATTGTCTGCCAGCCGCCTCACCAGTGTGTTTTCCGTCCGTGCCACATATTCCGCCGCCCGCTCCGGCAGTGCATCCCGGAACCGCTGCTGCGCCGAAGCATATCGGATGTCTGCGCTTTTCAGACTGAATACGCCGTTGTTTGCCACGGCAGATTTGATTTGTGTCGGTTCCAGCACTGCCCATGTTGCTACACCGTTCTCAATCGCTTGGATTCCATCATACCCATGCCGTTTCAGCAGCTCTGACATCTGCTTCGAGTTGACCGCTTGCCACAACATTTCCGGTCTTCCGGCTTCTTCCCATGCCTGCCGCAGTTCACTCGGGCGCACGCCGATCCGTTTCGCTAGATCCATATCGTTTCCATCAAACCCGCCGTCCGTGTCCCCAACGTTCGCCGGATTTTCGACACGGATATACGCTGGGATCACCCTGTCAACGTTCCCCGCATAAATTGACGAGCTTGGCAGCAGTTTCTCAGCAGCTCTATTCGCCGTGGAATACTTTTCTGCATACTGGATGTTCGCTGTCAGCCAAATCGGCTTTCCGCCCGCATCGAACGTGGTAAACCTTGCGCCCGCTCCATGGAACACCAGCAGCGGCTCGCCGTTCCGGTTGACCGCTTTGCTGTTCCCAAACCACCGCGTGAATGCAGCGCTTTCCGTTTTTCCGCGTTCCGCCACAAGCTTTTGCAGCATTTTCGGATTTCGCAGTAGCACCGCGTCCCGGAAAATGCCGTCACCTTCCGCGTCCATCATTTCCAGCACTTTGTTCAGATTCTCTCTGTCCTGCTCGCTGATCTGCTCCGCACTGGCCGAGAATCGGATGTCCGAGTTATTTCTGTCAAACGTCCCAACGTTGTCCGTTGCACTCTTGATCTGCTTCGGTGTAAACACCGCATAGAAAGTATCATCAACCAGTTCGTTTCCACTATTCAACACAAACGCCACGCCGTCGTGTCCCTTCTCCTTCGCCTGCCGGATATAACGTGCTTCCTTCGTCGGGTCTGTAAAATCCCCCTCCTGCATCCTGACGTAAAGCGGGTTACGGATGTTCAGATATGTCTCCACCACGCGCGTTCCGCCGCGTTCTTCCGCCATGCTCTCCGCATAGTCACGGCTTTCCGAGAAGAAATACACACCGTTCTTCTGTCGGAAAGTGTTGAACACTGCATTTGTCCCATGATAGACTACCTTCGGCGTTCCGTCCGCATTAACTACCTTGCTTGCGCTCTCCGGGTGATTCTGCCAATCGCCGAACCAGTCCTTAAAGGCTTCCGTTTCTGTCTGCTCGTTTTCCGTCTGCTCCGCACTGGCTGAGAATTGCAATTCTGGCGGTGCCCTCGCGCTGCCGGACTTCTTCGTCCACTGCCCGGCCTCCATCGTCACCTCGGCGCGGATGTTGTTTGTGCCGTAGGCCGTGCGGTTGATTCCGGCGTAGGCGTCCGCCACGATCTCCTCAACGTAGGCGTCCGTGTTGTCTCCGTAGATCGCGTTGTAGGCGTCAATGTAGCTGTCGATCTGCGCCTTGCTGATCTTTCCCTCGGCCACCAGCCGCTCGCGGATGCGCTGCGCCATCTCAGCATTGCGCTGTGCAATGATGTGATACCCTTCGTGCTTGGCAAGCTGCGTCGCGGAATATTCCTCGCTGTCCAGCCGCACCAGCACCGTTCCGTCTGCCAGCGTCACGCCGTCCGCGCGGAACGTCCGCCCGTCGGCCGTGATTTCCAACTGCCCAACGACGAATTGGTAGCGCTTGATTCCCGCCGTGCGGAAAAATTCTTCCGCCTTCTTCGCGTCCGCGTTTTTCAAAATCTCCGCCCGCGGCATCACGCGCACCGTGTTCTCGCTGCCGCCCTTGCCCAGCAGCGCCGCATTCGTTACTTCAGGCCAAGTTTTTGATAGATTTCTTGCCTGATCCGCTCTTTCTCGTCCTCGGCTGGCGCTTTCGCTTCGCCCTCCTGCTGCTTGCTCCACTCGCCTAGCTTGCTCTCCGGCACGCGCACCAGCATTCCGTTCCTGTCTTTCAGCAGATACGTTCTTTCCATTGTTTCCTCCTTGTCGTTCGGCCTGTACCACTTCGCCAAATGGTACGCCTTTCAGGTTGACATTTTTTCCTTCGTAGGATATACTACCGATAGAACCATTTCGCAGAAGCGGCTGGGACGCTATTGTAAGCCCAGTTCGGCGAAGAAGCGGAATGGTTCTTTTTTGATCTGCATACAAAACCTCGCTGCTTTGAATGAAGCTGGCGGGGTTCTTTTTTGTGTATGCGCTGTTGACCTTCTGCATATCGTCGAGCAGGAATCCGTCCTCTGTCGCCCGCAAATCGAGTACCGCCATCATCGGCTGTCCGTTCTGCGCCTTCACGCTGCCAAACAGCACTAGACGGCTGTTGTCTCCGCGCCCGGTCTTGCTTTTCAGAATCAGCACCGGATCTTCCAGAATCTCCGGGACGCGCTCAATCTCCTGCATCGTGATCTCCGGGTGCTCTTTCAGAATGGTCTTGATCTTGTCGCCGTTCATGTAGATGTCGCTCTCCGCCGCGCCCAGTCCTTGCAGCGTCGCGCCGGTCGTGCCAAGTTCAAACGACGCGCCATCCGGCTTCCCATCCAGGTTCCACTGGCGCAGCTTTTGCCGGTAATCCTTCGAAATGGAATACTGCGCCGCGCCGCTCTGCTGCGCCGCCTTGCGTCCGGCCTCCCATGCCGCCGTCGCCACATCCCGGTTCATCCCGACCGCCGCGCCGACCGTCCACTCCTTCGATACGCCCATCTGTCCCCGCTCGTATGCCTTCTGGAATTTTGCAGCATACTCTTCCACGGAGAGATCTGTCGTGTTGCCGTTTACAAAATACGCCGCTGTCAGATCGTCATAGCCGTTCTTCTGCACCTGACGTTCCAGATAGGCATTGTCCGCCGCAGCCGCTGCTTTGTCCATCTCCGCCTCGGCCTGCGCGGTCTGCTGCCCGGCATACTGCTCCGGGTCGATCTCGGCCCATCCTTCGCCCACATCCAGCAAGCTTCCGTCCTCGTCATATAGATCGACGCCTTGGCTCTGCTGGTTCTGCTGCCGCTGCGCCTGTTCTTGCTCTGTCTGCGGCTGCTCCACGCTCTGCCTGGCGTTTTTGAAGTTCTGGTATGTCTGGTTCTCCTGCGTCTGATCTCCGCTCTGCGCGTCCTCTGCTGCGTCCTGCTGCTCCCGGACGTACTCGCGCAGCACACCGGCCACGTCCTTTTGCGTCGGCTCTCCACCTCGCATCAGATCGCCCTGCAAGGCTGCCGCGCGGTCGAAGGCCGCTCCTTTGCCCTGTGCCAGCCCGAGGTCGATCACATCCTGCACCTCGCCGCGCTGGATGGCCTGTGCCGCCGTCCACTGGATGTTGGCCTCCGACGCGCCCTTTCCCAACGCCGCGTATGTACCGGACATTGCCCAGCCGGAAAGGCCGCCCGCGAGGAACGAAAGGCCATCTTCCTCTGCGAAATCCTTCACCATCGCGGCCATCGCATCCCGCTCGCTCATTCCCTTTGCAAGATAGGCGCGGTACGCCGTTTCCACTTCGCCGCGCCCGCGCTTCGCGGTCACGTCATAGATGCGGTTGAGCCAGTTGCTTGCAATTTCCTCTGCGCCCTCCGAAGCAAACGCCCGGACGACCTTGCGCCACGCCGCCTTGCCGGACAGTATCGTCTCAATGATGTCGCCCACGGAATATTTCTCGGTAATGCCCTCGATCGCACCCTCTACAATGCCGTCGATCAGCGCGTCGACGTTGCTTTTGCCGTTCTGGATTCCCTCATAGACCGAATCTGCTGCGACCTGTGACCCCATCACGAAGTTCATCGTATTCGCCACGGCGCCCTGTGCCGCCGCGCCGGTGCCTAACCCCGCCGCACCGACCAAGCCAATCGACGCCGCCATGTTGACCGCGCTGTCCAGGGCGCTGGTTCCAGCCTGGTAGAGAAACTGTCCGACTTTTCCCATGTCCTCCATGACGCCGCTGCGGATGCTTCCCGACACGCGGCTCGCATTATACAGTGGACTGTAAATATTCGTCGGCATATCCGCGTTCTGATACCCGCCTAACCCCTTCGGCAGCACGCCGCGCAGCGATTCGATATTGCCCAGCGCCTTTGCCGGAGCCATCAGCGCAGATGCCGCCGTCGAAATGTACGGATGCTCCTGCCCGAATTGATAGGACTGCTCCGCCTGTGTCATCGCGTTCTCATAGTCCCGCAGCCGCTGTTCGTATTCCGCGAGGCTTTTGATCTCGTCTTCGCTGTATCCCTTCGCGCGCAGGTCGGCATGGGCCTCCATCTTCGAGAGTCCGCTCCCGCCGTTCTGTTTGGAGTAGTCCCTCGTGTACATACCGCCCGCATTATATTCCCGCAGCAGTGCCTTCGTCTCGTCATCCAGCGGATCGATCGCCATGTGGCTGCGCTTCATCGCGCGTTCGCTTTGCAGCTGCATCTGCTCCTGCTGAAGCTGCGCAAGCCGGGCCTCCATGTCGCTGATCCCTTCCAGTTTGCCCTGCTTGATCAGCTCTTTCCGCTCATTCTCCCGCCGCACGCCCTCCTCAGTCGCCGTCTCGGCTTCCGCCTGCCGCGTCCGGATCTGCTGTTCCAGCTCCTTGATCTGGCCGTCCAGCTCGTCCTCCCGCTCTTTCAGGACGCCGACATATTCATTGTCGTAAAGGCCGCGTTTGTAGTTTTCGTAGGAGCCGTACTGTTTGACCATTTCCGGCGTATGGTCGAACTGGTGCTTGGTGATCTGTTCTTTGCTCTCCACGTTCTGTACGGCCTGATTCTGATACTTGTTGTTTTCGGCGTTCGCGGCCTGTGCCGGGTCTCGATAGACTGTCGTGTTCAGAATCTTCAGTTCTTCCGGGGTCAGCGGTTTCCCGCTCATCTGTTTCTGCCGAAGCTCCTTCTGCTTGAGCGCATAGGTGTAATTCTCATAGGCCGTCTTCTTCGCCACCGTCGGCATGTTCGACTGCCCATACCCCCTCGCCACAGCCCCCATCGCGTCCGCCCGGCGCTCATAGCCCTGCGTCGCCTGCCGCTGCGCCTGTTGCTGCATCGCCGCGCGGGCAGCCTTGTAGTTTTCAAAGGCTGTCCGGCGCCGATCCATTTCCTCGCCTCCGCGTGACAAAAAATCAGCTTCGTTCACGATGGACGTCTGCGGTCTTTTTGTCTTCTTGTTCTGGTTCTTCAGCGCACCGTTCACAAAACTCTTTTCCGAAATGATCGCCATATCGTCGCTCCTTATTTTTTCCTTGTAGCCGCAGTCCCCGCCGTTCCCGTTCCGCTGTTGTAATAGTTCACGGCGTCATCGATCTTCTTGCCGGTCAGTTCGAAGATCCGGCGCGAAATGTCCGACCACTGCTGATGGCTCATCTGGCTTTGCGCGTTGACCGCCGTCTGATACGCCGCACTGAGATTTCCCTGTGCGATCTGCATCTCAATGGTCTTCTTCACGCCGCGATAGCTGGCATCCAGCATCGCCTTGTTGCTCTCGAAATCGCCGTACCCATTGATGAGTGTCCGATCCGTCAGTCCGGATGCGCTCCCGCCGGAGCCGCCGCCCGATCCGCCGCTCGCCCTGCTCTGCGCCGCGAGCTGCTGCAAGTAGGCGCTGTTCTCGTTCGCCGCCTTCTGCGCCCAATAGCTGAGCTGGTCGCTCCACTGGTTGTAGTCCCGCGAATAGGCGCTGTCGTAGGCGCTGCGCGCGTCGGAGAGGTCGGAGTAATAGTCGTTCACCGTGTCGCGGTACCGGCTGTACGCCTGATTCTCGCGGTCGCTGATCAGTCCATACTGGTTGTAGAGGTCTGTGCCCTCGTCGCGGTAGCGGTTATATGCCGTGCTGTAAAGATCCGGCACAATGTCGTTCAGGTTTTGCAGATAGGCATTGTACGCCTGCTGCCCCACCTGCTCGCCGTAGGTGCTGCCATATCCGCCGGTCAGCGCCGCCGCCTGGCCCATCGTGTTTTGCATCGCGAGCCGCCCCTGCCGCTGGTACTGCTCACGGTACTGCTGATATACCGGGTCTGTCCCGAGGTCATAGCTGAACGGCTTCCGGTTCGCGATCCGGTTGTAAAGCTCCGTCAGCTCGCCGTCCCACTGGCTTTGATATTCTCCCGGTCTGCGGGACTGCACCTGATTGAGATACGCCTGCGCTTGCTGCACAGCGGAGCCCGGCGTGTATCCGCCTTCCAGCCCATTGAGCCGATTTTGCGTATACCCGCTCACGCCCTGCGAGAGCAGCGGACTTTGCCGCTGCGTATATTGCCCCTTGTAGTTGTAGGTCGTCTGTTTCTTGTTGCTCACCTGGCTCTGGTAGCTGCCGTCCGCGTTGACACCTGTGATCCGGTATGTTCCGCCTCCGGTCACGACCTCGTCGCCCGCCGAAAGGCCCGCCGGGGCCTTCCCGTTTTCTACGCGATAAATTGCCATGTCTTCACCCCTTTACAGTTTGAAATACGTCGCCGCCTGCCGCGGCATGTGATCCTGATTGTATGCGTTCCAAAATCCCTGCCAGTAGCTGTTGTACTTGGCAGCGGCGTTGTTGTACTTCGTCAGCTCGCCGTTCGCGTCGCAGATCTTCATTTCCAGATACCAGCGGTAAATGTCCTCATACGGAAACGGGATCAGCAAAATCGTGTCGAGGTCTACCCCCGGCGGATAGCCGGTAAACTCGCCCATATCCTCTTCCCGCTCATGCGCCCGGAAAACGTCCCGGTCTGCAATGCCGTCCAGCTCCCCGAGCCAGTGCACCTTGTCATCTTCGCCGTACTGATTCGGCATCAGCCGGTTGATCATCTCAATCGCTTCTCGAATTCTCATACTCCACCTCCTACGAAAAAGAGGGAGCGGCACACGCTCCCTCTCGTCATGCCGCAAAGGGCACTATGTTGTTATTTCGGCTCGCTTGCGCGGTTGGCTTCAAAGGCTTCCTGCGCCTGCTGCTGTGCTTCCATCAGGCACTCGTAGACCGGGCGCGGCACCTCCGTCCGCTTGCCCCTCGGCACCTGAAACGTTCTGCCGTTCACGCCGACATACTGGAACTGCTGTTCGTTGTTACCCGCTCTCGGCAGCATGATCTCCCGCATATCCTTCCATGGGTCATATTTCTGTTCGGTCGTCGCGGTCACAACTGCGGTTTCTTCTGTCTTTGCCATGTGGGTTCTCCTTCCTTAGTTGGCCGGGTCGGTCGCGGAGTATGCGCTCGTGCTCTCAATGCGCACCATGCGCTCCTCGTAGAGCCGCTTTGCCGCGCCCTCGTACTTATAGCCGACGGTGCTGAACTGTTCCAGCGGGCCGCCCGCTTCGCCCTTGGTCTTTACGATCATTTCCATCGTGCCGCCGTCCGGGTCGATCATGGCGAAGGCGTCCTTGCCCATGATGATCGTCGCATACACGCTATAATAGACCGCCTGGTTGCCGCTCGCAGCAGCCGTCTTGACCGGGCAGGTGCTGTCGTTCCAGATCTTCTGGTTCGTCGATTCGATAAAGCGCACGCCGTGCAGCTCGCCGATCTCGCCGTTGAACAGCTCCGTGACCGCCGCATACTTGTGCGCCTCGATCCATTCCTTGCTCTGCCGCAGATCGAACGCGACAGACGGATGGATGATACCGACGTACTTGCCGTTGATCGTCGGCGCGTGCGCCTTTTTCAGCGTGGTCACGGCCTTGTTGACCTCGGTCGGCGTCAGCACGCAAGTGGTGTCCATGCCGCTTCTTTCTGTCACCTCGGTATGTTCGCCGGTCGTGGCGTTCACCTTGTCGCAGAGCTGCTTCACCGTGCCGCCCACAACCTCGTTTCGCACCATCTTGTCAATGCTCATGCCGCCGGACGCGCCGAGTTCTTCGGTCGCGCCGAGAATCGCGTTGTCAATGGCGTGCAGTTCCAGCAGATCGGAGATCGTGACGTACAGACCCTTCTGCACAAGATCCTGCGTCATGCTCGACATGCCGAGCTTCTGGCCGGTCGGGATAACGCCCTCGGTCAGCGTCTCCGCCTCCGGCAGCGTGTTCCACTTTCGCCATTCCACGCTCTTGCCGTGGTTGCGCGGAAGCGCCTGCTTCTTGGCAAGCTGTGCAAAGATCAGTTCCGGACGCGCGTTCTCCAAGAGCTGCGTGTCGTAGAACGTCTTCATTGTCGGCGTCAGCTTGTTAGTCGTGTCAAACGCCGTAGTCGTACCGGTGTATGCGTTCACGTAGTTTCCGGTCGCGTTGACCAGCGTGCCCGCATCCGCAAAAAACTGGAATCCAATTTTGCTGTTACCCATGATTTTTTCCTCCTTCTGCTCAGAGGACAATCTTTTCCCCCCTCTGAACTCTTCTGATGATCTCCGCACGCTGTTCCTTCGTCCAGCTGCGCGGGTCGTTGTTTGTGAATTGCCCGCCGTTGGCGTTCCCGCCGATCTCTGGCGGTCTTGCGCCCTGCGCCTGAATGGTCTGCATGACGTTGTTTCTCGCCTGTGCTGCCACCACCTGCGCCTGCGCTGCCTGGATCGCTGCCATGTGTACCACTTCGTATGCTGCCTTCGGCGGGACGTTCGCCGCAATCAGCCGGGCGAAATCCTCGTTTGCCATCTCGGCCTCAAAGCTCGTCCCGTACTGCCCGGCAACATCCCGGTCAAATGCCGACCGGATGCTGTTGAACTGCTCCTGCAGCTGGTACTCCTGCAGCTGGCGGCGCATCCCTGCGGTTTCCGCGCGAGATGCATACTCGCTGCGTACCGCTTCCGCCGTCGAGCCGCGTTCCATGGCTTCTGCCTCATAGAGCCGGTTGTCCGCGCCAAACTTCTGCGCCAGCGCCGCATAGTCGATCTTTCTCGGGTCAGACGTGTCAATTCCATAGAGCACGCCCAGCCGGTCGACCACCGGGGCCATCGCTTCGATCTGCGCCTTCATCGCCCCCTGCCCTTTGAGCCGCTGTCTCACGGCCTTCTGCACCGCCGCACCGACTGCGCTGTCGTACTGCTGCTTGTACTTTCCCGCGATCAAGCTCTCAAAGGTCTCCTCCTGCTGTCCCTGAGCGTCCGGGACGTTTGCCTGCTGCTGCGGCACTTGCGCCTGTGCCGGAGCTGCCTGCCCGCTCATCTGCTGACCGGCGACGTCAGCCGCGCCCGTCTGAGGCGCTCCTGCCATAAATTCATCCATAAAGCAAGTCCTTTCTGACTTTCTAATTTCAGTCTACCATGCGTTTTTTGTGATTTCACCCCACGCCGGAAGAAACGATCTGCAAACCATTGAAGTGTTTGCAGATCGGTTTTTTATTCCGGCTGCGTGGCCTTCTGCGCCTGCTCCCTCGCGTTCTGTACCTTTGTCGGCTCCTGCTGCTCGCCGGTGTTGATCTCTGCCAGCTTTTCATCCTGCGGAGCCTGCACGGCCTGTCCGCCCTCCATCAATACCTGTTCGGCCAGCGCCTGCCCAAGCGAAGGATCATATCGATCTGCCACGGCAAGCGCCATCTGCTGCCACTGTGCCAGGCGCTCCGCAAGGTCGGCGTTCTCCTGAATCTTCTGCACGATGCTGTCTTTCCCGTCGAAGTCCATCATGTCCAGCGTCGCGAGCGCCTGATCCACCATTTGCGGTTGGAAGAAGCCCAGCTGGAAGAATTGCAGCGCCAGCTCGTTCTGCGCCATCGCCGTATATTCGCTCGCCTTCTGTGCCGAAACCTCAATATCAAATACCGGCTTCCGCATCCCGTCCGGCCGCCCGTCCTTGCCATAGAGCGGCTGCATCTGCAACCCTTGGTTGGAATACTGCACGAATTCTTCCGCGCCGCGCTGCCCCACAATGCGGAATTGACGCGGCAGATCGTAGAATTGCCGAATTCGCTCAATCACCATGCGGATGAGCCGCGCATATGCCCGGTATGCCGACTTCGTGCTGTCCTTGCTCGACCGGCCCGATGCTTCCTGCAGCGCCGCAATCGCGGAGGCCGCCGTCACACCGGAGCTTGTCGCGCCGTTGTTGACGTCCGTGTTGCCGGTCGTCCATTTCAGTTCCTCGATCTTGTTCTGCAAAATTGTGATGTAGTTCGCGCTCAGCGGGTTTACCTGAATCTGCATCAGCGAGTCCTGACTGAGATTGCCGTCCACGTGCACAAAAGGCTTCGTCCAGTCCGCAAATTCTTCCTCGTTTACCGCGCCGTCGCTGCGCCGAAACCACCGGGGCGACGCCGCCATGATGGCGTTTTTGATAATCGCCTGATTCATCCGGTCGATCTGCTCCTGTGCGCTCTTGCCGATGTCGATGTATCCGTAGCCTGCAATGCTGCCCTCCACCGGGAACAGCGCATCCACCACAAACGGATAATCCCCGTCGTCGTAAAGGCCCGTCTCCGCCATGGGGCTTCCGACCGGCGTCTGCACAACCGAGCCGTCCGGCATCTGCTGCGTGCTATATTTCTGCTCGCCGTCGTTCTCGGTCGCCAGCAGCACATTGTCTCCGACGAATTTGCAGAAATGCAGCACACTCTTTCCGCCCCGCCACTTCTTGTAATACCAGTCCACCACCATGCTTTTGTTGTCCGTCGGCACGGTGTCGTCTGTGTTGTACTGCTGCATGATGTTGCCGGTCGATTTCAGCTTCCCTTCCAACTCCGGGTACTTGGCCGTCAGGATGTCGTTGTCGACCAATTCCGTCACAAAGACGTTTTTCGATTTCTGAATGTCTGTGATTCCCGGCTCCCAGAAAAAGCTCAGAATGTCTACCGCGTTCACGGCGATGTCGCCGATCCCGTTCAGCTTGGAGCTGTCCCAGCTCACATGCCAAACGAGCGTCCCCTGCTTCAGCTTCGTCCACTGGCTGTCCGAGTAGACTTCCTCGAAATCGTTCTGTTCTAGGATCACCGGCAGGATGGACGAGAGCCGCTTTGCTTCTCCCCGGTCATCCGGCTCCCTGGGCCGGACGGCGGGCGCGGGGTATGCCGCAATCGCGTCCGCGTGCTTTCCCATGATGACGTTAAAGAGCCATGCGCTCGCCCACTTATCGTCCATCGGATTCCCTTTTTGAATCTGCCGCCAGCTCTTGAGCCGCCACCAGTTTTCGCTCGCCGTCACGCGCGCTTCAAGGTTTGCCTTGCCCGCCTTGTATTTTTGCAGCGTGGCGAACGCCTGCCGCACCTGCGCTTCGCCAATCGGCTGCGTCAGCACTGGCGTGCTCTGTTCCATCATCTCATTTTCCATCTGTCGCTTCCTCCGTCTCCTGCGCGGCTTCCGCTTTGATCTGCATCTCCGCCAGCGCGTGTGCCTCGGCCAATAGATTTTGCAGAATCAGCTCCACGACCACCGGCGGCAGCTTTGCCGCGTTGATCTCCGCAATCATCTTCTCCCGAAGCGCCCGCACCTCTGTCCCGAATTTCATTCCGCGTCCCCTCCTGTCAATACGATGTTCACCATGTAGACCTTCGACCTGGCATCGTAGGACGCGTTCACGCTCTCCGCCTTGCGGTATGTCCCGATCAGCGGAATCTCCTGCTGTCCGTCAATCACTTTGCAGCTTGCAAAGCTCATGCCCTCCACGCCCGTCAGATCTGGGAACTGCGCCCCATCTCCGACCTCGAAGTTGTTTGTTGCGGTCATCTGTGCCCGCTCGACCAGTGTTTCGTAAAAATTCGTGATCGGGATCTGCTTTTCATCAAGTTTCAAAATCATTGTCATTTCCTCCCTATGACGCATTTTTGGCCGTAATAGCTCTGTTGATAGCTTCCTTCAGCGCAGCATTGTCGTTGGCAAACTGCGCCGCGCGATATGCCGGTAGTTCGCTCACTACGACTGCCGGTGTCACGGTTCCCGCGCCGCTCAGCGCCGCAATCGCCGCCCGCATCTGATTGAAGTGGTTCGTGCTCAATGCCGCGCCCGCCGTAGCCGTCGGCACCGACGCCGCCGTGCCGCCGCAGTCGGCCACCCGCTGCCGCAGCGTGTTCCATGCCGCCGCCGTGATCGTCGAAATCAGGCTGCCCGCCGCAATGTTCGCCGCATCGTTGCTTGTCCATGCAAAGCTTGCGATCAGCGCCTGCGTCGTGGCCGAAGCGTCCGCGCTGTCCAGATACGAGCCGTTTACCGTGTGCCGGACTTTGAAGTAATACGTCGTCCCCGGCGTCAATCCGGATATTGTTACCGGCGACGAACTAATATTTCCGTAGGACGCATAGGCCCCCGTCGCCGTCCGGTAAAACAGCGTCCAATACCCTGTGCTCCCGTCGCCTCCATTCGAGGCCCAGTAGACCGTCGCGCTGTTCTTTGTTGTGGCGACGTTCGTGATCGTCGGCGCAACCGGCGTGATCCGGCTCTTGTAGTAGGCATGTACTTCCAAGCCTTCCGAGATCGTGATCCCGGTCCCAGCCGAGTATGTGTACTGGTAGTTGTCCGAGGACAGCCGGAAATACTGAAAATCATAGAGTTCTGAATACGTCTGGTACTGCGTTCCGGCGTATGTGATGTAGAAAATGCCGCTCGGATATCCCGTGTAGGAGCCGCTTGTCAGCGCCGTGCTCCCGTCCAGGTAGTTCCGGATCAGCACCTTCACGGTCTGCGCCTGCGTCGTGTAGGACACCACATTCGTGTCGCTGTTCTGCGGCGTCTGCCCCGGTGCGTAGATGTGGACGTAAAATTGATACGTGCCCGCGTTCCCCACATAGCTGCTGATGTTAAACGACCACATTGTCGTCGCGGCCTCGCGTGTCCCGCTTTCCGGCTGGCGCACGAGTGCGGTGTAGCTCGTGCTTCCCGGATAGAGGCAGTAGAGCATCATCGCGTACTGCTGCCCGACGGTCAGCCCCGTCACGTTTAATACGGTTCCCGAAATCGATGCAGTCGGCATAGGCGATCACCCGAATACCGGCACAACGCCGACTACGCCGCTCGATACAAACTTTATCGTCCCATCTGCCCGGAGCTGGATGCTTGCCGTCTTTCCGGCGTTCTGGATGAAGATATCGCCGCTTGTCGACCTGATGCGCACCGCCGCGCCGCTCAGATCCGTCGCGTATCCCTCTGGGGCCGAACTCGACGGCGTAAATTGCAGCCCGCCCGCGCCATCCAGATACATCTCTCCGCCTTTCATGTTCGTCCCGCCAACCGTCAGACCGGTAACATTGCCCATGCTGTCTGTAATCGCGTCGATCTGCGCCATGATTGCTTGTAGCTTTGTCTGAACGCTCACGCCGCCGAGCTGCAAGTCCGTCGCGTTGATCGTGCCGGAGATCGTCGCGCCCTTCGCTGTCATCGCGCCGCTCGCGTCCACCTTGAAGCCGCTTCCAAGGCTCAGTCCGCTGGTGCCGAAATACAATCCGTCCGACGCGCCCCACTTCTTGTTCGTCCGGTAGATACTGTCCTCTGCCACCGTCCATGGGCCAATCACCGATCCGCTCGCCGCTGTCAGCGTGCCGGATAGTTTCGCGTTCGTCGCTTCCAGCGTTCCGGACGGGAAGTGCAGCTTCTTGGCCGACAGATATGCGATCTCGTCGCCGCCCTGCCAGAAGGACACGCGCCCCGGCGTCACGGTCACCAGCTCATTTTTCGTCTGGTCTACCACGGTCTCGCCGTCTTTTGTCACCGTGGTCTCGATGTTGCCGACGCCCACGCCGTAGACCGGCACCGCGCCGTTGTAGTAGAGCAGTCCGGTTTTCACGTACTGCTGCGAGTTTACCGCGAAGTCGTTGTTGATGCCCGCCGCGTAGTCGTAAAGCTGCCGGATGCCGAATTCGTTTCCGTCCACGGTCATCGTAGCCTTCTGCCAATACTTCCCGAAGTCCGATACCGCGACATAATTGCCCGAGAGCTGTGTCTTGAATCTCTCGCTGTTCGCGGCGGCGTAGTCCGCCGTCTTGATAATCAGCGCCTTGAGCTGTCCGAAGTTCCCTAGCTGCGTCTTCCGCTCCGCGTCCGTCATTCCGTCCGCGTCAATGGCCTGCGAAATCTCCCGCAGCGTCGCGCTCGCCGACCAGTCCGCGAGGTTGAGCTGATCCGTCAGCGTGCAGAGGTAGCGCCGCATGGATTCCAGCTGCTCCCCGCTCGTCTTTCCGGCAATGGATGGGTACGCCAATGTCATGCTGCCCATCGTCGCACCTCCTTTCTCATGCGTCGCTCCCCGCTTCCAGCACGCGCGTCAGGCCGTATAGCTTGATCTCGCCCTTGCCCGTCATGCGGAATTGCAGATGGTCGCACCGGCAAGGTCGAATCGGCAGCAGGAACGTCCGCAGTCCTTTCCCGTCCAGATGTCCGCTGTGCCGCCACTGTCCGTCCGAATCGTACTGAATCCAGAAATCCATGCTGCTTCCCTTCGGCAGCTGCATCCGCAGATCCAGCCGCGTGATGTACTTCTTCCCGGCAAGTCCATAGGTCATCATTCCTGTTTCCGCCATCCACTCGACGGCCCCTTCCGGCTGTCCTGCCGACCCATACAGACAGTCTACGTGCTTCTCGCTGTCCAGGCAGTAAAGCTCATCGTCCACGCGGGCAAACTCTGCCGCGTGCAGGCCGTCCTCCTTGTGCCAGATCCCGCGCCGCGTGTCGTAGCAGAAGAGCGCCCAGACGTTTTCTTCATCCCGCATCGAGATGTAATACTTCCCGCGCATCCCTCCGGCCACGGCCTCATAGTAGAGTGTGTTCCCGAACGCGCTGCCGATGTTCTCCGGCATCCCGCCCGTGTAGACGCAGACGCCCATGCGCGACTTGTAATAGAGCCGGTCATCTACCACAGCAATGCTCTTTTCCGATCCGCGCTGCACGCCCTCACATTTCTGCACGACGACCTGATGTGCGCCCTGTGCAGATTGGTATACCCGGTGGAAGCAGTCCTCCTTGAAGAAGATCGGGCTGTCGGCCAGCGTCGCCGCGCCCGTCCATCTCCCATCCGTGCCGCAGCTCGCGCGCCAGCTGTCCGTCGCCACGCCCTCGTAGCACTCCCAGTTCTTGAAGTCCCCGAGCTTGCAGCAATAAAGCTCGTTCACGGTCTCGCCGTCCACCACGCCATACTTGCAGCCCCAGAGCCGGTTTCCGCTCTCGGTCACATAGTCCATCTCCGGCACGCGCCGCTCGGTCTTTACCGTCCCGCTCGTCAGCTCCGTTGTCTGGTCGACAAGGCCCACGATTACGATGTAGCTTTCCGCCACGTCGTAGAGAATGTGCGAGCCGTTGAGCGCTTTCACCTGCTCACTTCCGGTCAGCCCGCTCAGCTGGATTCCATCGTACTTGGAAAATCCCTGTCCGATGCCGTCCGCCGCGAGCTTGAGATAGACCGTCGGTATTGATACCCATTGCGAGGTTGTCGCCGCGTACTGCTTGAGCGTGTGCACGCTCCCGCTCGTGTCGATCCAGTATTGGCCGTTTGTCGCGTTCTCCGGCTGATTGCTCTGCGTATAGCTCACCGTGATTGCCGTGCCGTCCACCGTGCAGAGCGAAATGCCGAGCTTCCGGCTCGCGCCAAGCGCCACGCTGTTTGCGTGCCCCATGTAGCCGTTGTCCGAATACTTTTCCGTGTTGAAGTAAATGCCGTCTGGGAAGATGCAGAGATACGCGCCCATCGACACGATCTGCTTCTTCCCGCTCGTGATCTGTACGGCCGTCATATACTCTGCCATCGAATAGCCGGAGATGTAGAGCTGTTGGTTGTCAATCCAGCAAAGCGCATCCCGCGAGATAAGCGCCTGCGGGCTGTTCAGCTGCCGGTCAAAGCTCCGCTTCGGCCTCTGGCTGAGCAGTGGATAGTTGTCCGCCGTCAGGTTCTTCATGTCGAAGAACTCCCCATCTCCGATTTCGAGATTGTGGTTGTACCCTCCGAAGGCTTCGGTTGTTACCGAGCTTTTCTCGGTATCTGTCAATGCTGGCATCAGCATCGGCCCCACCCCTTTCATTCATGTATCCACCGTTATGCGCCCATTCTCCGGTCTTTTCCCCGGGAATTTTTGTGCCTTCTCGCATATTCATTCGCTTTTCTGTGCATATTTTTCATTGTTTTTTCATCTGGTTCAGCGGATCAGCCCAAATCGGCAGCGCCGGAGCCGTCTGCATCGGGCGAATCGGCCTGCTCATGCAGAAGTACCGCCATTCGTCCGCCACATGATCCTCCATGCTTGTGTCAAGATCTTCAACCTTGTGCTCGTCGTATACCAGAATCGGAATCGTGCGTATAAACGCCTCGCAGTTGCGGAAGACGTACATCCGTGGATAGCCGTTCTCGTCGAATTGCAGCCGGTAGTGGCATTGCATCCATCCCGCGATGCGCTCGTTGTCGCCCTTTGTGAAATACACGCCGTACCGTGCCGCTGTCTGCTCGATGCTCTCGCCTCGGCTCGCGTCCCAGATTGCCGGGTCTGCAATGCCTGTGATGTCCTTTCCCTTGAGCCATGGGTGCTGCCGCTCGATCTTCGCGATCTCCGCAAACTGCTTGTCCGGCGTCCACTTCACGCCCTCGTTCGGTGTCTGCGTGCAGCCGTACAGCTCCAAAATGCGGTAGATCACGCCGTCGTAGTCTACCGCCCACCATGCGCAGGAGAATGGTTTCCCATAGCCGAAGTCGTAGCTACGGCAGATCGTCCACCCGCTCGGAATCTCGAACGGATCGATGACGTGCGTTCCCTGCCGCGTCTGGTATCCGTCCGGGTTGTTGACGAAATCCTCGAAGAACTGTCCCTCGTAGACATCCCATCGCCCGTCGAGCCACGCTGCCCGCAGCTTCGGTGGCAGATTCTCCAAACTTCGGATGTAGTCCGGCTGCTCCCGCAGCAGCGCCTTGTTGTCCGTGACCTTCGCCTGGATGAAGGAATAATCCTCCGGATACTCGTCCGGATTGAAAATGCGATCGACAAACAGCCGCTTGAAATATCCATGGCTCGGCCCACCTGGGTTCAGCGTGTAATATGTCCGCTTTGGGAAACTGTTCGCGCCGCGTACGCAGGCATTGATCTTCTTGATCCATTCCTCGCGGAGCTGCGCCGCTTCGTCGAGGAAAACCACGTCGTATTCTGCACCCTGATACTGGCCAAGATCCGCGTCGCTTTTGCAATAGCCAAATGCAATGCTGCTACCATTCGGAAAGCGGAATACCTTTTCCGACTGGTTATACTTTGCAAATCCTTCCAGCTCTGCCCGAAGGATCTCGATGTGGTTATTCAGCAGTTCCTTGTAGGTTCGGCGCACAATGAGAATCTTGATCCCCCTGTAGCGATGGGCCAGCATCTTTGCCTTTGCCCGCACGGCCCAGCTCTTCCCGCCGCCGCGTGCTCCGCCGTATGCAATGTGCCGGTGCTTATCCGTCAGGAACTGCCATTGCTTCGGCTGCGCCTTCCCAATGTTCAGCGTCTTCATTCGCTGCCTTCCTCTGCGTCCCGCTCCAACACCAGCCGCACGCCGCCTTCGTCTTTCTTCTCGTCAGTTTCCTTCGCATATCCGAAGCCATAGGCCAATGTGAACTGTGCGCCGCGCTGTGCATCCCGGTCAAAGAGCCGTTCGGCTGCGTATTGTTCCACGCGCAGGCGCGCGCGCGTCACCGTGTCCACAAATTCGCGCTTTGCCTTGTAGTTGAGTAAGCTCTGCCGCGAGGTAAACCCGAGCGCCAGCGCAAGTCCCTGAATGGTCATCGGCCTTCCGCCGACGTATACCGGCTCGCCGTTCTTGTTCAGCATCGGCGTTCCATCTCCATCTCGCAGCAGCTCCGGCTCGCAGCTTGCAAAATAGGCGTCGATCTTCTCCTGCATTTCCTCTGCCGATGTGAATGTCGGTTTCCGTCCCATCCGGCGTCCCCTCCCTTCGCTTTTAAGCATAAACCATGCTTTTCGGCTTTTCACCCCACGCCAAAAGAGCGCCCGGGCCACCCCCGCGCGCTTCCTCTGTGCCAATATCTTTATGCCTGCCGGTCGAAATATCGCAGCTTTGCCGCCGCGACGCTGCACTTCCGGTAATCATAGCTTGCGCAATACCGGCTGATGTACTCTGCTGTGTCGCAGCTCTCCCGGAAGCAGAGCATGCAGCCGTCTTCGCACTTGATCGTCTTTTTGCCAGCTGCCGCCCAAAATGGGCAGATGTACGCCCTGTGCCAGTAGTCGCTCATGCTCTTCCTCCTTCGTCGTAAAACTTTACACATTTACAAGGCTCAATCTAAGCGGCGTCTCGTCCGCTTGCGTTCCTGCTCCTTTTCCGGCACACATACATATTTATAATATTGATATCCGTACTTCGTCGCCCGGCACTCCGCCAGCACATATCCGCGTGGCGCCACCGGCGGCCGCTTCGGGCTGTACTCGCGCACGGCCTCCGTCGGCATCTCCGCCTCCGGCATCCGGCACGTCCGGCTTGCCTTCCAGCGGTGCCCGCCGAACTCCTCCCGCCAGTGGTCAAAGAGATAATTTGCCAGCGCCGTATAGTCCTGCCCGTGGTCGACGAGCTGCCCTCTCTCATTTTTATAATAGTTGTGCTTGCGCAGCGGCTTCACGTCGATCACGCTGCCGCGTCCCCAGAGCTTCCCAATTTCTTCCTCCGGCACGCCGTCCGAGATCATGTGCAGGTGGAAGCGCCCCGTGTGCTTGCCCTTGCCGTACACCAGATAGACCTTCGCCGCCGGATATTTATATAGTATGCGGCGGTAAAAATTGTCCCGTTCCCGCTTGCACTCCGCAACGGTATGTACTTCGCTGTCCAGATCAAAGGTCAGCGTCGAATAAAGCGAGGCGGGCGAGAAGTTCGCATTGATCAGCCGCTCATTTTTCTTCCTGCTGATCGCCTCGCGGTGCGCAGCCCGGTCTTCTTCGTTTTCAAATCGCGGCTTTCTCGGCTTCGCCGTCCTGATGTCCGCGCTGTCTCCGATGTTGTATATGATCTGCTCGCAAACCGCGCCGCAGAAGATCCTCTGCTTCACTCTGCGCATCCCCGCTCACCCTTTCACCCTTTTTCTTCCGGTTCAAAGCAGCGCCGGTCGTCCGGCGCTCCGTTCAGCCGTCATGTTCCTCTCTCGCCCCGTGGATCAACCCCCAGCGCACCCGGAAGCCCTTTTATGCCCTCAACGCCGACCTCGATCCCAATAGCTTTCGCCCAACTAATGAGCTTCCCGCCGCACGCATCCGGGTTCGGCTCAATTCCCAGAACTCCGGCACTCATCAGCACATCAGCCCATTCGTCAGCCAGCATCGGCCGCAGCTTTTCTTTTATGCTTAGTGGACACTTCATGAGCTGCACTGTCGATGCCATATAGCACAACGCGCTCGCGAGCTGCTCCAGCACGCCATCTTCTCCGACTTCCTGAAAAATCCGTTCTCCCAGTTCGCTTCTCATTGTTCCTCCCATCAAATCGCGCCAAAGATTCCCGGCGTCATCCTAATGCTTGATTTCCCGGTCGCGTGGTATCTTCCGATATTTTCATTTCCTCAATTTCTTGCTTAATTTTCTCCCATTCTTGAGCATACCACTTGTCACTCCGTGCGCGCCGTTCTTCCGGCGTTTCCGCGAAAAGGTCTACATTCTCCGGAATATAAAGGAGTTTCTTCGCGAATTTCTCCGCCGCAGCCTCCGGCGTTTCCGCATCTGACCGAAGAAACGCTATCAGCAGCAGCGTATCGAAAACAAGGCCCCAGTCAGCGGCGCTTTCATTCACCTTCCATCCCTCGTTCCCCCTCACAGCTCGGTGTCATCAGCCGTTCCCGGTTCTCGCAAATCAGCTTCTCCGCTTCCCCCAACCGGCCTTTGATCTTCTCAAAATTTTCATTCATCCTTCTTGCCCTCCATTTCCGCCAGCGCCTTTTCGGCTTCTTCCCGCGTCAGGAATACGGTTTTTCCAAATCCTTTTAGCGATACGCCATACTCCCGCCCTCTGGCCCCTATTGGCTCAAGGCCAACAAATCCGATCTCATTACCAAGTCCGATCTGCTTGACCTCGCACTCGCTTATATGCTTATCCGTGTCCAGCAGGGCAAACACTCGATGACCAACCTTGCACGGCAGGATGATTGCGCGCCCCTCCTTATCGGCCACGGCCAGCTCCCGCAGGCGGGCAACCGGCAGGCCCTCGAACTCCGTAATCTGTGCGACTGCCTTGCCCATGATTGCCGCTTCCAATGCCTCGATCTGCTCCGGTGTCCGTTTGGTGTCCTCAAACTGTTTCAAGTGTTCACGCAGTTCTGCGCATACCCACGCTGCCTGATAGAGCAGCCCAATCACGTGTTCTGTCACTCGGACATCATCAAAAAGCCATTCCGGCATCATCATAATCAGGTCATCGTCAGAGATGTCCGACTCCACGTATGGGCACTGGTGGCTCAAAATCTCCCGCGTCAGATTGAGCAGAGAAATGTCCGCGCCACCCTTTCCGTATCCGCGCATCCAAACTTCTTTGTCCTTGACGTAAAACAGGTTCAGCGCCATTTCAAGATTGTTTTTCGGGGTATCCGTTGTCAGTCGATGCATCATCATTCCTCCATTTCCTGCAAAGCCTTTTCCGCTTCCTCTTTGGAAAGAAACACGCTCTTTCCAATGGCTTCCGCCGAAAATCTCCGTCGCCCTGTGATAAGCATCACGCCCTCCCGATCAATCCGTATGGCGTCAACCGTAAACGGTCGCGGCTTTTTGCTGCGCTCGTAAAGCATTGGAGACAGCCAGACCGTATCGCCCGGTCGAATGCGCATCATCGGGCTATCCGCATCCTCATAGCGTGCAAGGCGATCCGCCATCTGGTAGAGTTCAGTCAGTGCTATGTCCGACAGCCAATGTCCGTTTATCTTCACACTTCCGTGTTCCCAGCTCGTCATGCGCTCCATTATCCATCCTCCTTACGACTTCCGTGTCTATACTTCTCGATCCACGCATGCACATTTGCAACTCCCACGATTTTCTCTCCGTCTGTGCAGCCGATGGAAAACTTGTGCCCTACCACAGGTCTATGATGTCTATGATGCTCGGCAACAAATTCATTCGCCTCGGCAAGGGAGACAGGGCATATATCAAGCATTTCGCTCCCCCCTCCTCACAGTGTCGATGTCGTAGGTACCGGATGCGGCTCAAACAGCCGCCGTGTCAGCCGCTCGTTTTCCTCCCGCAGCTCGGCAATCTCCTTCTGGTCGCGCTCGATCTGATCGGCGGCCTCCCGCATCAAGAGCTTGTACCACTCGTTTGTGGTCTGTACCGCACAGCAGCACGTTGTTGTACTCTCGCTGCTTTTCCGCAGCTCCTTGATCCCTTCTTCAGGATTTGCCCTCATGGCCTCCATGATTAGTTCTTCCGGCTTCAAATTCATATCAAATCCTCCCGAAATTCTTCTAATACTTCCTGTCCCGGCAATACGCCGTTTTCCATCCACAAGTTGAAAACATCCAAACCGTTTTCCCATCCGTATGTTTGCAAACATCGTATTTTACGTTCAATCAACATACGGTCAAACGCCCGGATATACGCCAGCCTGATCTTCGGGTACATCGCAAACTCCATCTTTCGGCATTTCCCAGCCATTGGGCAGCCGATGCACCCAACTCGGATGAACCCGAGCCTATAAAGCGGATTCATGCAGATCTTCTCAGTCTCCGCGTAGTCCCACACCTCCCTGTTGCCCCATCCAATAATCGGATTTACGACACGTTTGCCTTTCATCCTGCAATTTTCAAACTGCATCCGTGTTTCATCGTTGTCGTTCATCAGGGTCAGCCGTTTCCTAACGTCTTTGTTCTGTACTTCGATCAAACCGCGTGATTTTCGCTTTTGAGATTCTGCCCACCGAACGCCGGTGGCGATAAACCGACCTTTCCCGCCGCCCTCTTTGAGAATCGCGCAGCAGTAGCGGGCAAGACGTGTCGGCGGCATGAGCTTCTGGGGGATCAGATTCCACATGGTAACGCGCTTCCCGTCCTGCTGGACGTGCGCGTCGATAGCGCACTTTACGCCCTTTTCCTCCATTCGTCGGAAGGTATCCCGCACATGGTAGACCGTTTCCGGCGCATCTGCCGTGGTTAGGGAGTGGAGAACTTCAAATGGGATACCGCTGTTTTCCGCCAGCCGGAGCAGCACGTCGCTGTCTTTTCCACCGGAGTATGTAATCACAAGCGGCTGCTTGTAGAGCTTCAAGCTCTGTGCCGATGCGAACCGCAGCGCCTCAAATGCACTGTGTTCTAAATCCATTTTGTTCCTCGCAAATATCCACGATGTGCTCACAAAGCGCTGAAGGGATCACGGACCGCTCTTTGCTGCCCTTCAGCCCCTGCGTGCCGGTCTTCGCGCCTCTTGGGGCCGCAACGTGGCACGGGTCTCCATTGTGACACATCGGCTTGAATTTTGGATCTGGATGGTTCGTCCAGATGTCGGTCGGCTTCATCCGAGTGTCGCCATACTGGCAGTATGTAACGGTGTAGCGCGGCAGATCTCGCATCCACGTCATCTTCCTTAGCCCACCGCGCGGGTTCTCGATGAACCAGTACCTCGGATGCAGCTCACGGATAAGCTCTAAAACGTGCTGATCTACCTTGTCGCAGAATTTCGCGTACTCGCTCACCGCATCCAGATTCCCGGTCTCAGCATTTTTCCGCCGATGGTGAGATATAGCGGCTATTGAGAATGTTGTGCAATCCGGGCTGGCCTATATCACATCTGGATGGCCGAATTTCTCCAAGATGTCCTTTGCAGTCACAGTCAGGACATCAGCATATAGATCGATATTCTCGAAATCCTTATCCCACTCTACCGAATAAATTTCGTGCCCACGCGCCCCAAATGCTTTTCCGATGCTGCGCGTCCCAGCAAATAATTCCAGTACTTTCATTTCAGCAGCCCCATTCTTTTCAATCTCGCTACACTCCGCGACCGCTTTCCCGCGTCCGCAGTGTAGGCGTCGCGGCTCCGCTCAACTTCTCTCGCCCGATATTCCGCCTGTTTTGCTTCCTCGTATTCCAGATAAGGCGCACACTTGGCGTGGCATTCCGCTGCCCGCCTCGGACAGTCCCGTTCACACGGCGGCTTCACCGCTCGCCTCCAATTCGTCCAGCACGTCCTGCACCCATATCTCTGCGCGAAGCCAGAGTTCTTTGTCCGACTGCGCGTCTGGCATATCGATAGTTTCTTCTTTTTTCAGCACCCACGCCAGAAAATCATTCCGTCGAAAACATCTCACAGTCCACGTTTTGCTGTCTGCTTTGCGGAATACCGCTACCGCATGATAGCGATCCTCGCTGTAAACTATGAATCCTCTCAGATCATCTCCACTCATTTTGCTGCCACCTCCACAACCTCATCCGCCCGCAGCAGCACCTTTTTCCCGGCCCGCTCAAAGATGTAACCCGTGCTGTTATAGCTCTTCCGCTTCACTGCGTGGATCATCTCGCCCAGCTTTGGCCGCAGTTCCTTGTAGATCCTCGGAACTTTCACGCAGATCACCGTTACGGCAATGTTGTCATCCTTGTACCATTCCTCTGAACACTGCTCGCTGCAAAAGGAATTGAATATCGCGCCCTTGCGTTGAATTTCTTTCCCGCACTGCCTGCACTTCATGCTTCCCGGCCTCCTTCTCTGGCCGCTTCATACTCCATGTGATCTTGCATATAGGCGTGCAGATAGAGTTCCAGCAGTTTCAGCGCCCCTGTCACCATCTTGTTCAGCCGCTTCCGCGTGGTCTCCCATGCGCCCTTCACCGTGATCTGCGGCTCCACGCCGCCCACGACCACGATCTCCGTCTCCCGTGTCTGCTCCTGTTGCGTCCCAACGTCGAACAACGTCTGTTCCTGTGTCAGGACGATCCGCGGCGGATAGACGTCACTGTTGAACTCGACTTCCATGTGCTGCGCGTGACATTTCTCTTCGTATTTTCCAAAATCGATGTCAAATACCGTCATAATTCTTCCCATAGCCTCGTCTCCTTTATTTTTTTGCCCTCCCGGGCGTTTGGTATATGGTCATGCCACGGCGCGGTTCCCTTCGCGCCGTGGCAGCAGAGACGGCCCTCCCCCGTCTGCGCCCAGTGTTCCCAAAAATCCCGGGCGAGCCGCGCCTATCTGCGTCGCGCAGCTTCTCCTAGGAGGCCAGATGCCGTGCGCCGTGGATCATCGGCGCATTGGATGACGTTCCTTTCCCGCACGTCTCACACGGGTTCATACGCTGCCCGGAGCATTGGGCCGTCTGACTTGTCCATGCTCCGGACGCGCAGCAAAAAGCCGGTTGATCCTTCGCAGACCGCGAATGGCGGCGCGGCCTGCGCATACGCCCACAAAAAATGTAGATCCGGCTCAGTTGCCCAGTTCATCAGTGCGCGGTCTCGGCGGCAAAATCTTCCGCCGCAGCCCGTCCTCGCACCATTTCAGCGGAATGTGTCTCCGCCGCTCCGCCTCCTCGTCGTTCCAGCCGCAGTGCGCACACTCCATCCTGCACTCTGCAAATCTTGCGTCTTTCCCCAACAGGCAGTGATCCAGCTGTTCCAGTGGTGTCATCTTCAAAGTTCAAACTTCCCGCACGTCGATTCCATACATCGACCGCATAAACTTCCTGTTCCGCAGATATTCCTTCGTCCGTGTCGGCCCGCTCTTCACGTCCTCCACGATCTTCTCGCCGGACACTTCCCGGATGTATGAAAAGTCTGCCGTGTACCGGATCGCGCGTACCCGCTCCCCGGTCTCCGTCACATAAGATTCCTGAATTGTGAATTGCGGTTGCAGCCGTAGATTGCGAATCTCCCCGGCCCGCAGCATCAGCAGCAGCTCGTCATAGCGCCGCGCTTCCTTCTGGCTGTCAAAGTGAATCCCCCCGCGCTCCGCCTTCTGGTTCTGATACTTGGCCGCTTTCTTCTCCGGTGTCGGCATCTCCTGCGGCATCCCGCCAAGGATTTTCTTCGCGTACAGATCCCGCATCCCGGCTGGCATGTCCGCCATGCTGTCAAATCGCAATCCGCTCATGCTCGATCCTCCATCCGTTCCTCGACCCTATAAAGCTTCCCGCTCCGCAGCTGATAGATTCCACCAACTCGCAGATTCTTGCTCTGCCAGACGATGATTTCCGTCCGTTTGGCCTCTTTTTCGATCTCTGCCGAGTTTCCCAGCCATATACGCCGGATTCTATATTGCATCTTGCCTTCTCCTTATCCGATCACCAACTCCGGATTCATCCGCAGCATCGTCACCTTCGCCGTCTGGTGGTATTCCGGCCGCGTCCACTTGAATCCCCAGTGCTTCGCTGCGAGAAACAGCGCCGCCGTCTCATCCGCGCATCGTACATCCACGGTCCGCCCTGCGTATTGCACGCGAAAGTATTTCTTTCCGGTGTATTCCGGCTGCCGGACAATCTCTGGCTTCCTCCGGCCCTCGCCCGGTATCTCGTTTTGCCGCATTGCTCGCCCTCAGTCCGCAAGGCCGTAGCCAACGCAGAGCGTGGTCACCACGCCCAGCGCCGCCGCGCCCTGCAAATTCCCCATGGCGAGGTAGAACGCCGCCGCCATCAAAAACGCGCCGCCCATGAAGATTGCCAGCCGCCGCAAAACCCGCCGCAGCGCGGCATCATGTTCTTTTTTCGAGATCATACCTCATCCCGCTCCTTTTCCTTTTGTAAGTAATACCGCAGCTTCCCAAGCCGCGTCATGCTCTCCGCCGCCCGCTCCCGCAGCTCTTTCTTGTCGTGGAACAGCTCAATGGCCTCGGCCTCCGCAGCCTCCGCACAGATGATCGCGGCAATCAGGTCGCCAAATTGTTGCTCATTCACCCGCAGCGTGTAGTGCATCAGCGTCCCTCTCTTTCTTCACATAGAACTCCACGCCTGGGAACATCGCCCGCAGATACCGCAGCTTCAGCTCCGTCGCCGCGATCCGCTTTTCCTCGAGCGTCAAATCGTCAAAGCGAACCAACTGCCCGTTTTTCGTCACATAGCTTTCCGTTCGGATCACCTGTTTTTTCCGCATCCTGCGTCCCTCCCTTTCCGTGTATTCTATTCCGCCGGAGCGATTACTGCTCCTTCCGCTCGCACATCAGCTTTGCCGCCGCAGCCACGCCCTGCATATAGGCGATCATGACCTCGATCTGCTGCGCGTTCATGTGCTTCATCTCGTGCAGTACGCCCTCGACTTTCTTCTTCTGTTCTTCCGACATAACCCTCACCTCACTCGTTTTATTCCTTCTTGACACCTCCCGCCCGCATGGTAAAATACAGTCAAATGGAGGCGATCGCATGTTAGAGCATGTAACAGATTCCCGTTATATCCCGCTGGCCCTGCTCTCCGGCGTCGGCGGGCGTATGCAATTTGTTGACCTGATGAATCAGACCATCTCGCTTTCCGGCCTCGATGCTGTCCAGACGAAAGTCCTTCTGCAAACCATGCGCGGCCAGCGTCTCATTTCCGGCAACTTCTCATCTGGCTCCTACGTCCAGTTGGAGCAGTCCGGCGCGGAGCTTCTTGTCTCCCTCCAAAAGGAGGCGAAAGAGCGTCTACAACTCGCCGAGAAGGAAGCGAAACAGCATGCCGAGGAAAAACGTCAGAAGAAGTTTAGCAATGTGCTGGCAATAGCAGCGATATTTGAACATCTTATAGTCTTCATCCTCGGTGTCCTCGTTGAGCATCACATCCAGCTCTTCGCTTGGGTCGCGTCTCTTTTTCATTGACTTCACCTCACTCGTTTTGTTGTCTCGAAAACATTCATTGTTGTTTCCGTAAACACAACGTATCATAAATGTTTGTTTTTGTCAATACTGATTTTTTGAATTTTTCAAATTTATGTTGACTGTATAAACTTTTTGTGCTACTCTACAAATGCAAAAACAGGAGGTGAGAAAAAAATGGGAGATCGAATTAAGCAGATTCGCCTTTCCGCCAAACTGACACAGCAGCAATTTGCCGACCAACTCGGACTTTCCAGAAACTTTATTGCCGTAATTGAAACCAGTGACCGCAAACCTAGTGACCGCACCATCTCTGACATCTGCCGCGTGTTCAACGTCTCTCTTGCCTGGCTGCGCGACGGTACGGAGCCGATGTACGTCCAGCGCAGTGAGAATGAGCGTATGGCCATGCTGTTCAACGACGTTCTGGCCGAAGCCGACGAATCCACCCGCAAGCGCGGCATCGCCGCCGCCCTCGACATGCCCCCGGAGTTCTGGGACAACATTCTCGAATACGCGAAAAAAATCACCGGAAGCAAGTAAAATGCTTCCGGTGATTTTTACAAAAACGCTCATAGCTCTTGACGATTCTGTGATTCTTTTGTATTCTGAAATAAAAAAGGGGGTCATTTTCTATGAACTGGCATGAATGGATGTATTACCTTGGCAGTTCTTTCGTTGCGTGGGTAATTGCATCGCTTTTGAATGAATGGGTGCTCCGAAAAGATCCCAGTGAACGGACAGCCTTTAGCACGATCGTTTCCATTATATCCTTTATTTTTTATTTCCTTGGTTTAATTGTTACCCTCATCGCCACATTCGGCATTGGTCATCTTACCTTGTCTCGCTTAGAGGGGCACGACGAATCCTCATACAAATCCGGTTATATTGCTGGGTATAATGACGCAAAGGCCGGCAAGAAATATGATTCTGAATTGCCCACAAAATAAGTCCAAACGCCCGAAGCGGTGATTCGCTCCGGGCGTTTATTCTGACTTCACGATGTTCCGCATAAACCTAACAATGATGTACTTCTGCTCCGGCGTGGCCTGTTCCCATAGCTTCTGCATTTCCTCGTCTACGGTTTTCGACATCTTTTCCATTCCTTCGCCTTTCTCTTTCCAAAAAACATGATCGATTTTTTGTGCAACATCCTAACTTGAATCGTTTCCAGATTCGTCCTATACTGGAAGTATCAAGGGATGCCCCGCCGCCATGTTCCCGGCGGCGGGACTTTTGGCCGCTGCAAGCGTGTGGGAGCTGCTTGCAGGTTTAGCCTACCACGAACGCACCAAATTTGTCGACCATCGGCCATGGGCTTCCGTGTCCATGTCCGTTGGGAAATCAATGAAAGAGGGAGAAAATTTGAAACAAGAACTATGGGAGCTATGCCGTGACAAGAAAGATTCCGCAAATCCGCGTATCACCAACCAGCAGCTGGCCGAACGATCCGGCCTGTCCCAGAACGCCGTCGGGCAATATCTCCGCGGCGAAACGCCGAATGCGCCGCTCTCCACGTTTGGCCCGATCTGTAAAATGCTTGGCGTCTCCGTCGACGAATACCTCGGGATCGAGCATCCCGCTCCTTCCTCTGACGCTTTGCAGGCCGTCCGCTTGGAGCGCGATCACTACAAGCGTGAGATCGAGCTTTATAAGCGCTCCCTTCGCACGCACCGCATCGTCACTCTCATCCTCGTTCCCATCCTCGCCCTTGTCGTGATCTCGTTGGTCATCGATCTCCTCAACCCCTATGTCGGCTGGATTCGCGATACCATGTCCATTTTACGGGAGGTTCCCGTCTATGCCTGAACCACGCATTGCAGCCGCCTATGTCCGCGTCTCAACCGATGACCAGATGGAGCTGTCCCCGGATTCCCAGATGGAGAAGATCCGGGAATACGCCGCGAAGAACGGCCTGCTCCTGCTCTCAGAATACATCTTCCACGATGACGGCATTTCCGGCCGGGCTGCTGAAAAGCGCCCCGGCTTCCAGCAGATGATCGCCACCGCCAAAGACCCGTCACACCCCTTCGACGTTATCATCGTCTGGAAGTTCTCCCGCTTTGCCCGCAATCAAGAGGAATCCATTTTCTATAAATCCATCCTGCGCAGCAAGTGCAAGGTCGATGTTGTTTCCGTCTCCGAGCCGCTGATCGCTGGCCCCTTCGGCAGCCTGATCGAGCGGATCATTGAGTGGATGGACGAATTCTACTCCGTCCGTCTTGCGGAGGAAGTCAAACGCTCCATGACCGTCAATGCAAAGAATGGCTCCCTGCAAGCTACACCATCCTTCGGCTACCGCGTAGAAAACCGGCAGCTGGTCATCGTCCCGGAAGAAGCCGAGATCATCCGGGAGATCTTCCGGCGCTTCATCTCCGGTGATGCCATGTTTTGCATCGCGAAAGATCTGAGCGCCCGGGGCGTCCGTACGCACCGTGGGAATCCCTTTGAAAACCGTACCATTGATTATATCCTGAATAACCCCGTCTACCTCGGCAAGCTCCGCTGGACGCCGACCGGCAGGACATGCCGAAATTTCAAGAACGAGGACAGCATCATCGCCGACGCGCTGCATGAACCGATCATCGACGTCGAAACGTGGGACGCGGCGCAGGCTCGCTGTGCCGAACTGAAAAAATCCTATAAGCGCTACGGCAAGCCTTCCTCTGAGCGCAAGCACTGGCTGTGCGGTGTTGTCCGCTGCTCTACCTGCGGCGCGACGCTCATTTGGGTAAGTCCGCACTTTATGAAATGCAACAACTATGCGCACGGACGCTGCGCAACTACCCAGCATATCGCCGTCGAGGCGCTGGAAGAATCCTTCCTTGCCCAGCTTCAGCACGATTTGACGTTCGCGGAGTCTGTCGCTTGCGTTGTTCAAGCCGCAAAACCCGCTCATTCCGACCAGCGCTTGCAGCAGCAGCGCACACGCATCATCTCCCGTATCGATCGCCTGCGTGAATCTTACTTAGACGGCGTCGAGACGCTGGAAACCTATAAAGCCGCCCGGCAGCAGATGCAAGCGCAGCTTGACGACCTCGACGCGCAAATTGCCGAATCCGCAGCCGTCCCCGTCGTCGATGCCGCCGCGCTGCTTCGAAATGCCATCGCCGCAGTCCTTGAAACGCTCCGTAGTCCAACAGCCACCGTCGCGCAAAAGTACGAATCCGCCATGTCCATCATCGACCGCTGCACGTTTGACAAATCCCAGATGCTCCTTTCGATTTCCTATAAATTCATTTTCTGATACTCTTGATTGTAGCAAGATGGAGTATGGCCCACCATACTCCATCTTGCTATAATATTTGAAATCACTTTCTCAGCACAATCCCATGATAATACCCGGCCATCTTCGCCTCCGGTCCTCCGGCGTCCTTATCCATGAGGAACGCTTTGGCGAGGTCGGCATAGAATTCCGGCCGGTCAAGGCCGTACTTGGCAGCCACACCGTAATAGTCCGAGTACATCATGTTCATTGCCGCCCACCAGACGCAGGGCTTCTCATGGACGCCCGCGACGTTGGCTACAGCATCCGTCTGGCCCATCGTCCAGTGCGGGCCGGTCGTGCCGTCCTCGTTCTCCATCTTGGCCGTCCATGCCTTTGCGTCTTCCTCGCTAAAGCCCTCAGCCTCGTCGTGCCCATCCATGCGGTGCAGCGCACAAATGGCGTCCGCGTACACCGTGACTTCCTCCGCGCGTCCAAGCGTCACCGGGCGCTCCATGATCTCATGCAGCTGCTCTTTCAGCTGCTCAATGTAATGTTCTTTTCCCATATCACGCCTCCTGAATGTATTTGTAAAGCCGGTCGACGTCGTTCACGTCAAATTTGAGTTCTCCAATGACCGGAATGTTCCACGGGATCTTCTTTCCGTCCACGCGCGCCCTGGCGGCGTTGTAGAGCCGTTCAAGGTCGATGTTGCCCCCCTCATCCATAATGCCCATCATCTGCACTGCCGGGTGATCCTTCAGCGCGAGGATGCGGCTTTTCCCGCCGTCCATGATGAGCGCCAGCGCGATTCCGGCTCCAATGCCCTTGCCGGTTGGCAGGTGTGGGATGATCTCATTGTCGGCATACTGCGCCACGCCGCGCATGGCCTGATCTATTGTCACCATAAAAGGTCTACCTCCATTTTAAGGTGGGGCGGCTATTGCCGCCCCTTTGTTTTACTTGTTGCAGCAGCCGCACTTCGGGAGTGGATTGTAGAGTGTCTGCGCCGTCGTTGCGGTGCCGGTGGTGACGTCGGCGACTTGCTTGGGATAAAAGGTCGCGTTCGCGTAGGTGACAATCGAGTTGTCGCCGCAGCAGCGCCGTTCGGCCTCCATCTCGATCTCGCGGTGCAGCTCGGACTTGACCGATGCAATGTCCTGACGGGCAAGGACGAAGCTGTCCTCGGTGCGCTGGTTGTGGACTGCCTGATCGCAGATCGACTTACGGATGTCCTTCAGCTGTCCGTCGATATAGGCGTACAGTTCCACCGCTTTCTGGTCGTTGTAGGCGTTCGCCTTGAGCAGCGCGATCTCGCTGTCCTTCTGCGCGAGCTTCTGCTCACGATCAAGCTCATAGCGCGTGACCGGCGTGTTCTCACTGCACCCCGCAGCCACCGCAGCCGCAGCCGGATTTACACCCCAGCCTCCGCCGAGCAGATTGCCCAGCAGGCCGAGGCCGACGCCCGCCGTGCCGATGATGCCAGTGGTCAGGGCCGCATTGGCCTTGCCGTTGCTTGCGTATTCCATAGAGTTTCCCTCCAAAAAATGTAGTGAACTGGCCAGTTCCTACGTTCAGTATGATGGAAAAGTCCGTCACGAAACAGCCAACGTCCGGGCCAGAAAAAGGCCAAAAAAGGCACAAAAAAGAGGCAGACACAGCGCATGCCGTGTCTGCCTGTTTACATGTGCGCGGAAAGTGCGTCCGTGCACCGCTTGATGATATTTTTTGTACCGTTGAGGGAAAGCCCCGCGCGCTCTGCGATCTTCTCCTGCGTCCATCCGTCGCAGAGGTATCGCCGCATGATGTCGCGGTACGAATCCTTTAGAATCCATTCAGAGATCAAACGCTCCCACTCGCTGCGCGGCAAGTCTGGCCAGCCGCGCCGCATCGTTTAGCCTCCTTTGTGATTCAGGATCGGGACATTGCCCTTGTTGCTAACTTCGAGATCCAGCGCCTTCGCGATGTCGCGAATTTTAATATAATTCGTCCCATCTTTCAAAATGCGTTCGACCTCGATCTCTTTTCCATCAATGATCATCTTGCATTTACTCACCATTTCGATTCTCTCCTTTACCATGTTCCTGAATCTGACAATGCCCTGCGGATCGTCCACCCAGTATTTCGGGCAGAGCTTCCCGGTCACATCGTAGTGCCGGATGATATGATCGACCGGGATGTTGTACTTTTCGCATAGCATCGCGGCCAGATCGGCCGCATTGTCAATCGTCTTGGCCGTTGCCATTACGCGTCCATCCCGCTTCGCGTCGCACATCTCGATCCCGATGGAATTGTAGTTCCGGCAGAATGGGTGTATATAGTGATACGCGCCACAGTGGAAGGCTACATAGTCCTCCGGCACGGAGATCGTGATGGAATCATCATCTACGAAAAAGTGGGCGCTTGCCACAGGATTGAGCGGCTTCTGGAAGTACTTGCCGTTGCTGGTGTCGGAATCCCCGTCGTTGGCCGTGTAGTGCATGACCAGCCACTCAATGGCCCTGCCGCGTTTCGTGCCGTAGTTGGCCCGATGGGCCAGCATCGTTTTAATTGGTACCATCACTATCACCCTTCGCGTCCATCGCGTCCTGCGCCTTCTGGCTCTGCGTCCCGAAATAGAACGTGATGACCATCAGGAAGATCGTCAGGAAATCCTTGCCTGTGATATCACCCCGGAGCGCCAGCACCGTGAACACCACCGTCAGCAGCAGCGTCACCAGCGACTTCACGCTCAGCAGATTCGACAGCCGTTTCATAATTTTGTCCATGTTATGTACTCCCTTCGTCGTCCGATTTTTTTGCAAATACTCTCTTCGCAAGGAGCATCAGCAGCTCCCCGCCAAACGCCGCTCCGGCGAAGGCCAGGATGTCGGAAAGGTCTATGTCCCTGTCCATCACCAGTGCTGCGGTTTTGACAATCGCCGCCCAGAGCAGGACGCCAAACAGCACCCAGATACAAAAGTACACTAGCTGCCGCGCCATCTTCCCCTTTGTAAGGCGACTCTTTCTAATTTGCCTCATGCCGTCCGGCCTCGCACTGCTCTTCGAGCTTATGGAG
>CEAG01033035.1_pt1 | contig 40449 bp, 40 predicted proteins | sample 554891 | NCBI WGS metagenome assembly CEAG01 (sample SAMEA3182116, study PRJEB8094) | gut metagenome | biome: human; feature: gut; material: Stool; isolation source: human stools | place: Canada | collected 2014-02-25
ATATTTGCCCGGCGCCTTATTTATTATTATTACATTTCTTCCAGGATCTGACCGTCGGTGCTGATAGTGACGACCTGCCAGGGGACGATTTTACCGCTTTGCTGCAGCGCTGTTCTGACCGCCTGTTCCATACCGCCGCAGCAGGGTACTTCCATGCGGACGACGGTAACGCTTTTGATATCGTTTGCAAGCAGGATCTCAGTCAGCTTGCGGCTGTAATCTTCGTTGTCCAGCTTGGGACAGCCGATAAGCGTGATATGGTTTTTTATGAATTTACGGTGGAAATCGCCGTAGGCGAAGGCGGTACAGTCGGCGGCAACCAGCAGCCTGCTGTTTTGCAGGTAGGGTGCGTGCGGGTTGACCAGCTTGATCTGGACAGGCCATTGTTGCAGCTCGCTGTTTTGGGGCGTGGCTGCCTGCTGCGCTGGTGCAGGTTCCTGCTGATGCAGTAAACGGGCCTGTGTGCCGGGGCAGCCGCAGGGAAGTTCAGCTTCCTGGCTGGCTTTATTGGCCAAAACGGCCGCTTCGTCATAGGCTGCGGCTTCACGTACTTCAAAGGTTATGGCATTGGCAGGGCAAACGGGCAGGCAGTCGCCCAGGCCGTCGCAGTAATCGTCGCGCAGCAGGGCTGCCTTGCCGTCCACCATGCCGATGGCCTGTTCATGGCAGGCCTGGGCGCAGAGACCGCAGCCGTTGCATTTTTCCTGATCTATAGTGATTATTTTGCGTAACATGATGAACCTCCTGTTGTCTTTCTGCTTTTATTATAGTACGATAGTAGGAAGAATGCTGTTGTTTTTACAACGGAGGTAAAGAAGAATGGATAAATATTTGCAGATCATAGCGTCGGCATCTTTGTTCCGCGGTATTGCGAAAACAGAGATCGCGGCAGTGCTGCAGAATCTGGATGCTCAGCTGAGGGTCTATCCCCGGAACAGCTTTATCTGGCAGCTGGGCGAGCAGGTAACGACAGCTGGTTTTGTCGTTGCCGGCAGCGTGCATATCCTGCGCGAGGATTACTGGGGGCGGCAGAATATTCTGGCGCAGCTGGGCTGCGGGCATCTGTTCGGCGAGGTCTATGCCTGTCTGCGGCAGGTGCCGCTGACGGTGAGTGTGGCTGCACCTAATGGAGCTACGGTGATCTTTCTGGACATTAAACGTCTGCTGGCGGGTTCGGCTCGCAGCGAAGCTGAAAACAGGCTGCTGCATAATCTGCTCCTGCTGATGGCGGAGCGTAATCTGTTTCTGACTCAGAAAATGGAATATCTGACGAAGCGGACGACGCGGGAAAAGCTGCTGGCGTACCTTTCAGAACAGGCGCGCCTGCAGCAGAGCAATAAGCTGACGATACCCTTTAACAGGCAGCAGCTGGCCGATTTTCTGGCGGTAGACCGCAGCGCGATGTCAGGTGAGCTCAGTAAGATGCAGGCGGACGGACTGATCAGGTATAAAAAGAATAATTTTGAGCTTTTATAAAAATAAAACCAGCCGCTTCAAGCGGCTGGTTTTGCTTATACTGTTATTACATATAAAGGAATTGCAGACAGGTGGCAAATAAAGCTGCTGTTAAAACCTTGATGACTGCGCCGATAATGGCTGCCGTCATGGCCTCGCGTTCGGTAAGGTCGGTGCAGCCGCTCCAGATAGCGGGGATCTGCCCGAAGATGACCTGCAGCGGGAAGCCGGAGGAAGCCAGGATATACGAGCCGACGACCAGCGGCGGGGCGATCGTGGCGGCAATTTCCTTCAGCTGGGCCATTGCCAGTGAGCCGCCGACTAAAATAGAAACGGAACCGGTTTCGGCATGGATGTTGAAGGCATTGAGCATGGTATTGATACCGGCCTGAATGCTGGTCCACAGACCGAAATGGTCTAAAGCGCCGATTGCCGCAAAAACTACGGCACAGGAGGGAATGATGAGCAAAAACAACAGCTCGGCGCCTTCCTTGGCCGCATTGAAGATGGTCGGCAGAAAACCGGTTTCAGGTGTGAAGCGGGGCAAGTCTTCAAGTGAGACAGCTTTGGTGTCGCGCCAGATAGTGAGCCGCAGAAGCAGCGGCGTTAAAAGCACCGGCAGGAACACAGCCAGAAAAACGACGACCCAGACGGAAACCTTGGCGGCGTTCAAAGCGATCAGGCCGAAAACGAAGATCGCAAAGGAGGACTGCGACTGCATCATGGTAGCGATAGCGATTTTCTGCTCGTCTTTGGTGGCTTTGGATTTTTTGAGGATCGGGCCGCCGATACGGCCGGCAGCGTTGATATCGCCGAGGATATTATATACGGACGGTACGGCTACAGCGGCGTTGACACCGATGACCTTCATCAGGGGCACGAAAATACGCATCAGGGCGTCGGTAAAGCCAAGGCGTTCCAGCAGGCGCCCCATGGTAACGCTGATGATGATCGCGATACCGATGGAACCTGTGATATAGACCTTGATGATAATAGGGGCGGCATGGTTGAACATATTGTTGAACAGGTTCCCGATACCGCCGGGGTTAACTACCAGCATCAAAAAGGAAAAGGCGACTAAAAACAGACCTACGTATTCGATCAGTTCGATCTTTCTTTTTCCACCATTCATCATAAACCCTCCGTTATTCTGTTTTTGGCTTAGGCAGATAATTGCGCGCCATGGTTTCGCCGTAGTTTTCGATATGGGTACAGCCGCAGTGATCCAGAGGCAGGCTTACCATACGCTCGCGGAAGATATGGATATCCAGCTCGGGAATCTGCAGACGCAGGGCCCAGGCCAGAGGGATTCCATTTTCTAAGATCTCCAGCGCGTGGGAATTGCCTGCGATCAGGTTCAGACCCAGTTCTTCGGCTTTTTTGACCAGAGGGTCGCCGGGCAGCGGTCTGCTGATTGTGCAGACCACGGTGTTGGCTTCGGGGTATTCGGCGTAGGCTTTTTCCAGATCCTCGGCCGAGAAACCGGTATGTGGGAAAACAGTAATGGTTTTGCCCAGCTTGTTGTCGGGGCTGCCGACAAAGATTTTGGCGCGGGCTGCGATCGAGGTTTCGTGGATCTCGGTACAGCCGCGGATCTGACGTTCAGAGGTGAGCACGCGTGATTCGATATCAGTGCCCATGATCGTGTCGATACGGTTGAGCAGGTCGCCCAGTGTTTCTACTTCCGGCAGGGCGTTGCCATACCAGACGATCTTACCGGGGACACCGCCAAAGCGGATGTTGACGTGTTTGGCGTAGCTGCCGTGGATCCAGGCGATACCGGGATGCAAGCCGTGAAAGGCTTCATGCAGCTCAAAAACAGCCAGATGATACAGATTAAAGTAATCTCTGGCTGTAACGCCGCCGGTATTGGAGCCTTCCGCGATTGGATGATGGGCGATCAGACAGTCGACACCTGTTGCACCGGCCAGTTCAATGGCGCTTTCAGTCAGGGTCATCATAACCGCTACTTTTTTGACGGGCATATCTGGATCGCCCCAGACGAGACCGGGCAATTCGGTCACAGCTTTGCCGGGGATACCGGAAGTCTTGGTAACTACGAAGGGGTTAGCGCCGCCGTAACCGAAGGAGTCGGTGATGACGCGGCCGCCGGTAATAACGTCGAGGGCTTTGAGGATATCGCGTACAGTTGCCATCAGATTATCACATCTTTCTTATAAGTTTGAGAAAATATTGGTGCAGCCTGCCGCTTCGACACGGGCCTTGATAGCGTCATCGTCGGTGCTGTAAAGATTTTTGGCCTGCATCCGTTCAAAATAAACTGAGCCGGAGAAGGTGTATTTTTTATTGCGTGTCTCGGCGTCCAGCATTTGCTTGACAACGTAGCCGATAAATTCGCCGATAGCTGTGGTTTCAGGCAGGATGACTGGCGTCAGACCGTTGGCGGCTCTGGCGGCGTTATGCCCGGCCAGCGAGCCGCTGACGATAGCTTCCGTATGGCCTACCATTGCTCCGGCACGTTCGCCGCCGCAGAAAAGGTTGGTTTTGCCGTCAGCCTTTAAGGAAGCATCGACATGGGCGAAATTAAAGTAACGCATAGAGTTGCCTTTGCCGCCGGACAATGGGTCTTCGAAGCGGGCCCGTTCAAAGCCGGGGATCATACGCAGCTCTTCCAGCGGATAATAAGGCGTCATCAGCTTGGCTGAGCCGGTGTCCAGCAGAACGATGTTGTCGGCATAAGCGTCGAGCGCATACTGCTGGCAGGCTTTCATAGCCAGCTTTTCTTTATGCTTTTTGATTGCTTCGGGAATCGGGACGACGCAGCAGCCTGTCTTTTCCAGCTCGGTAACGATCTCAGGGGCCAGTGATTCTTTGAACAGCTTACAGGAGCCGCTCATGGCGCCGAGCCCTGTAGGTTTTTCTGCTGTCCATTCTTCCACTCCGGACTGGGTGGTGACGCTGACGCGGGGGCCGAAGCTGTGGCAGCGCAGGATACACATGGCGCAGCCGTTGCCGTGTTTATTGCAGTTGAGCGGCATAGCCGAAGAACCGCTGACATCTACGAAAGCGTCGGCAGTAAGGCGCAGGCCGCTTTTGGTAATAACGGCGGTGATCGTGTCGCCTTCGTATTCCGTTTTAACGGCCGGATCAGCCATCAGCAGCTTGATGCCGCGGCTCAGAAGCAGTTTTTTGACCGCGGGCTCGATTTTATAGATATTGTAAAGAGTAGCGTGTTTATGACCGGGAAAATCCATGTTTTTGTGAGTTGCAACGGCTTCCATAACTGTAAACAGGTCGCCTGCACCCATGGCGATACATTCTTCGGCGGCAGTATAGCGGCCGTTGTTGCGGAAAATCCCGCCGACCAGCCCTGTGCCTAAAAGCATATCGGTACGCTCGAGCAGAGTTACGTCGGCACCGGCTTTTTCAGCAGTAAGAGCTGCGGCACAGCCGGCCCAGCCTCCGCCGATAACGACGATTTTTTTCTTGGTCATCCTGATTCCTCCAAACGGGGTAGATTTTTATTTAATTATACCCCTTTAGTATAACAAATTAATAATTAAAGAGTAAAGCACATAAAGTATGTATACATATAAAAAATTGCATGCTGTACTGTCGCGGTCGGTTGTGGTAAAATAAACGAATAAAAACAGTTCTTGCTGGTGGAGGGATCAAGGTGACCAAGTATAAGAAAAATGGTAAAAAACTGGGTGTGCTGGGAGGAATGGGGCCTGCTGCGGCGGCAGAGTTCCTGCGGCAGCTGGCGGCAAAGTGTCCGGCGGCAACAGATCAGGAGCACCCGGTGGTATATATGATCGGGGATTGTGAGATACCTGACCGCAGCACAGCGATCTTCGGCAAAGGCGAAAGTCCGGCACCGGTTCTGGAAGCGCGGCTGTGCCAGCTGTGCGATATGGGAGCAGAGGTACTGGCGGTGCCCTGCAATACGGCCCACTATTTTATTGATGATTTTAAAGCTGCTCTGCCGCAGCCGTTAGTGCATATCATTGAAGAAACTGTCCTGGCGGCCCAGCGGCTCAATCCTGAAGGCGCCTGGATGCTGTCGACGCATGGTACGCGCGCCAGCGGTTTGTATCAGAAATATGCCGATAAACACGGTTATACCTTATATCTGCCCAATGAGGAGCAGGCTGAAAAAGCGCAGCAGGCTATCTTTTATGTCAAAGCCGGCGAGCTTGGCCGGGCAGGCGCTGTGACTAAAGCTCTCGTAGAAGAACTGTGGCACGAGCGTGACCTTCCGGTGATGACGGCCTGTACTGAGCTGCCGTTAGGATACGCGGCTTCCGGCCTGCCGCTGGACAGAGAGGTTTCCAGTATCGGGGCTCTGGTTGATGCCTGCATCAGGATGCTGTATGATGAAGTAAAATAAGCATAAAGAAAAGGACTATCTCGATGAGATAGTCCTTTATTTTTGTTTTACCAGCGCCTGCTGGAACCGCCGCCGCCGCCGGAGCCTCCTCCGAACCCGCCGCCACCGCCTCCGCGTCCGCCGCCGCGCAAAAGCGCGAGCAGGATGAACTGAGTGATGATGCCGCCGAAGAACATATGGTCAACGATGACGAGTACGATCAGGCCGACTGCGATCAGTGCCTTCATCCAGCCAGGCATCGGCGTATCGCCTGTGCCCTGCTGGGCGCCGCCGTTATAACGCACACCTTCCAGCTTGACATCATAACTTTTGGCTACGGTAGTTGCGACAGTCAGATAGCCCTGCACGATGCCTTTTTCGTACTGGCCCTGTTTAAAGTAGGGCAGCATCTGCTGGTCCTGGATCCGTCCCGTCAGGCCGTCGGGCAGAACGCCTTCCAAACCGTAACCGACTTCGATCCGCGATTGTCTGTCATCGACAGCTACTAAGATCAGCGCGCCGTTATTCTTTTCTTTATTACCAAGTCCCCATTGCCGCAGCAGTGTCAGTCCATATTCGTCAATGGGCTGGCCGTCAAGTGTTTTCACCGTAACTACGGCGACCTGTGCGGTGGTTTTATTATCCAGATCCTGTCCGATGGCATTAAGGGCCTGACGGGTCTGCGGTGATAAAACACCGGCATAGTCCTGCACGTAGATGCCGGAGGACACGCTTGGCTTAGGTGGTACCTGGATCGCCGCTTCTGCCCCGACGGCAAAGACCGCCTGGATCAGAAGCATCAAAAGGACGAGCCAACGTTTCATAATCAGTGAGCTCCGTTATCGGTTAAAATTGTACTTGCGGAACAGTTTTTGCGCTTTCGTCTGCTTTAAAGTAATCACGGGCGTCAAAACCGAACATACCGGCATAAAGAACAGTCGGGAAGGATTTGATCTTGGCGTTGAAGCCCTGAACTGCGCCGTTGTAATCCATACGGGCTACGGCAATGCGGTTTTCCGTACCGGCCAGCTCGTCCTGCAGCTGCAGGAAGTTGGTGTTGGCTTTCAGGTCAGGATAGTTTTCTGCGATCATCAGCAGGCGGGAAAGAGCGCTGCTCAATTCGCCGTTGGCCTGGCTGGTTTCGGCAACCGTCTTGGCGCCGCCTAATTTAGCGCGGGCATCGGATACAGCTTTAAAAACGTCGCTTTCGTGGGCAGCATAGCCTTTAACGGTATTGACCAGATTGGGAATCAGGTCGTTACGGCGCTGGAGCTGGTTTTCGACCTGCGACCATTTGCCGTTGACGTTTTCATTCATGGAAACAAGGCTGTTGTAGCCGCTCATAATAATGCCGGCGAAAATAACAACGACGGCGATAATAATCATTAAAGTTTTGTTCATTTTTTATTCTACCTCCAAAGATTTTTTTACTTAATGCTTATCTTCCATTGTAACTAAAGCGGGGGCTGCTGTCAAATGGAGCAGCGCCTGAAAATGTAAAATATCTGTGTTATTATGTATTTGTTTTATAATATTGCTGTGAGCTTAATTAAAGCAGAGCGTTTGCCAGCAGATTCCTTGTGGTATAATGTTGTTAGAAGATTATAAAGAAGGCGGTGTCGACGTGGGTGCACTTGACGGTATCAGGGTTCTGGATTTGTCGCGGCTTTTGCCGGGACCGTATTGCAGTATGCTTTTGGCGGACTTCGGAGCGGAAGTAATAAAAATCGAAGAACCGGGGCGCGGCGATTATTCGCGCAGCTTCCCGCCATTTCAAAACGGGTTCGGGTACTGGCATTTGCAGCTGAACCGCAATAAAAAAAGCGTTGTGCTGGATTTAAAAAGCGACGCCGGCAGAGCGGCCTTTTTAAAATTGGCGCAGACGGCGGACGTAGTCTTGGAAAGCTATCGACCCGGCGTTTTAAAGCGTTTAGGTATTGATTATGAGACCGTGAGCAGGCTGAATCCGAAAATAGTTTATTGCGCGATCACAGGCTATGGCAAGCGGGGACCATTGGTCGACCAGGCTGACCACGATATCGGCTATGTGAGCCTGGCGGGCATCACGTCGATGAGCGGCGAACCAGGAGGCAGGCCGGCGATACCTGGTATTCTGATGGCGGATATGAATGCGGCGCTGATGGCGGGCATGAGTATCCTGATGGCTGTGCGCCATGCTGAGCAGACCGGGACCGGACAGGAAATAGACATCTCGCTGTATAATACGGCGCTGACCCTGATGCCGGGCGCTGCCAGTTTATATTTCGGCAGCGGTTTCGTTGCCGAACGCGGCAATAACTGGCTGACCGGTGCATATGCCAACTATAATATTTACGAAACGCGGGACGGCCGTTATGTTTCGGTAGGGTGCCTGGAGAAAAAATTCTGGAGCAACCTTTGCCTGGCCTTAGACCGCGCCGACCTTATCGATGCTCTGGATGATGAATCGCAGCATGAGCGCGTTAAGGACGAGCTGACCGAGATTTTCAGGACTAAAACCATGCATGAGTGGACGGCTTGTTTGGAGGGGAAGGACACCTGCGTAACGCCGGTGCTGAATTTTGACGAAGCTTTGGCTGCGGAGCAGACCCGTGCTAATGCAATGGTGCTGACGGTCGAAGATGAAGAGATCGGCACTTATAAGCAGCTGGGCTTTGCCATGAAAATGTCGGCAACGCCGGGAACGCTGCAAAAACGTGCTCCCAGACTGGGTGAGGATACGGAAGCAGTTCTGCGCGGCTGCGGTTTGAGCGAGGCTGAGCTGGACCTGCTGACAAAAGAATAAAGGCAGAAAAAGGACCCGCATCAGAAAGGTGCGGGTCCTTTTTTGGGGGGATGGCTCAGCGAACTTGGTATTTAAGTTCTTTTTCCATCAGAGCGCCGTTTTCAGGGTTGAATTTCATTTCGCCGCGTAATTCGGGTGTATAGAATTTCAACTCATATTCATAAAGGCCGTCGTCGCTGTCAAGTTTTACTTTAGTGAAGGTTGCGTTGGGGAATTCTTTGCGAACGAGGTCCTGGACATCAGCGGCAGATAGTATGACTCTGGGGCTGCCGAGAACTGTTTGGGCATCCATTTTGAATTCTTTTACAGCGCCGCCGTTTTTGAGCACTTCAACTTCATATTCGGTGTTGGTAGCGTTGTCGTAGAATTTTACTTCGTAATAAGCTGCGTATTTGTGGCTTTCGTCTTTGGTTACCAGATGAGTGCTGCCGGCAGGTACCCATTGTGCAGCGATGCTGCGTGCCTGATCGGCGTTGATGAACTCAGCGGCAAAAGCGGTTGCTGTGATTGCTAATGTACAGATTGCGGCGGCGATGATCGCCAGGATTTTTCTAGTCATGTTTTTTTACCTCCTTGCGCCGTTTTCTTTATTCGGCGTTTTCTTTGTCTTTATTATAACGCGGAAAGATTAAAAGAAGATTAAAAGAAAATTTAATAAAAATTTATTTTAAAAACTTATTCGTTAATTTGCTTTTTTATTGTAAAATTCTAGTAGAAGGCTTATTGAAAAATAGGAAAGACAAGGTCTTTTTATGAAAGAAAATAAAAACTGGAAAAAACAGATCGCCTTATTCCTGATCAGCCAGAATCTGTCGATGTTCGGTTCGTCAGTAGTGGGCTTTTCGATCGTCTGGTATATTACCGTAACGACTGAGTCCGGATTCTGGATAACGCTGTCGACGTTGGCAACGCTGATTCCTCAGGTGCTGGTTTCATTGTGGGCGGGAGTATTTGCGGACAGATATAATAAAAAAACGATCATCATGCTGGCGGACGGTTTTACTGCTTTGGCGACACTTCTGGCTTTTGTGGCTTTTCATTATGGTTTTGCAAATTTAAGCTTTTTGATCTTTATCGCCTGTCTGCGTTCTGTCGGCGGCGGGTTTCAGGCTCCGGCAGTCAACGCGCTCTATCCGGAGATCGTGCCGCGGGAGCATCTGCTCCGGATCAACGGTATCAACCAGATGGCGAATAATGTGCTGCTGTTGCTTTCTCCGGCAGCCGGCGGCGCTATTTTGGGTATGTTTGGGATGCAGTGGACTTTTTTAGTAGATCTGCTGACGGCAGTTATTGCCATTGCCATCATGTTCAGGCTGAAAATAGTAACAAGAGCAGCGGACAGATCTGATAGTTCGGTACTGAAGGAACTGAGGGAAGGTGTACGTTACACCTGGTCACAGCCGCTGTTAAGAGTAATGCTGGTCTGCTATGCGGTAACTTTTGTTCTGATCACTCCGGCGGCGTTTTTGTCACCGCTGATGGTAGTAAGGAGCTTCGGCAGTGAAGTTTGGAAACTGACGGCCAATGAAATGCTGTGGTCGCTGGGCGCTCTTTTGGGCGGCGCGTTTGTCGCCTGGAAAGGCGAGTTCAAAAACAAGATTACGATGATAGCGGTCTCGTTGGTAGTGTTTGGCTGCACCTTTGCGCTGATGGGACTGTCGCGGGTCTTTTGGGTGTATCTGATCTTTGATTGTATCTGCGGGATGTTTGTACCGGTACTGATAGCGTCTGAGACGGTTTTGATCCAGACTAATACGGAAAAGGGTTATATGGGGCGTGTTTTTGCATTGCTGCAGTTTGTTTCGCAGGGGATGATGCCGATTGCTATTCTTGGCTTCGGACCGCTGAGCGATCTTGTCAGGATAGAGTCGATCCTGATCGGCTGTGGCCTGCTGCTGATATGTTGGAGCCTGTATTTTAAAAAGGCGGCCGGCCGGGCGCTGCGCAGTATTTGACTGCTGGCAGGGAAACAGCCTTAGGCTTGTGCTATAATAAAAATAATTGAGGAGGTTGCGCCTATGAGACTTTTATTTGTGGAAGATGAGCCTGACCTGCGTGAGGTGCTGAAAAAGCAGCTGCAGGGAAGCGGTTACAGCGTCGATGCCTGCGGCGATGGTCTGGAAGCTCTTGATTATTTACAGCTTACAGCCTATGATGCCGTCATTTTAGATATTATGCTGCCCGGAGTCGATGGGTTGTCGGTACTGAAAAAAATGCGTACTGCCGGCGATAAAACTCCGGTGCTGCTGCTGACGGCGCGGGGCAGTGTTGAAGACCGCGTCGCTGGTCTTGATCTGGGGGCTGATGATTATTTAGTCAAACCATTTGCTTTTGACGAGTTGGTGGCGCGTTTACGGGTGCTGCTGCGCCGCAGCAATGGACAGGTGTCGAACGTGCTGCAGTGCGGTGGTCTGGAAATGGATCTGAACAGACGCTGCGTCAGCAGAGACGGGCGCGAATTGCAGCTTTCCGCTAAAGAATTTGCTGTGCTGGAGTATTTACTGCGCAATCAGGGCGTAGTCTTAGCACGCGAAACAATCGAAAACCATGTTTGGGACTATGATTTTGAGGGCGGTTCCAATGTAGTCGACGTATATATCCGCTATCTGCGGAAAAAAGTAGATGACGGGTTTGAGAAAAAACTGATCCAGACAGTGCGCGGCGCCGGCTATGTGCTGAAGGAGACTTTATGAAAAAGCTGTCTGTTAAAATGAAAATAACCCTGTGGTATACAGGGTTGATCGTGATAATTTTGAGTGCTATTTTTACGGCTGTTTTGCTGGCAACAGACAAGGTGTTGCTGTTGGGTGTACAGAACAAGCTGGAAGAAGAGGTCTATGATTTTGCCGAAGAACTGAAGGTCGACAGCAATGGCCGTCTGCGTCTGGAGAAACTGGATTTTTTAAAGGACGGGGTCAGGCTTGCTGTATATCACGAGAATGGTCAGATGATCACGGGCCTTGTGGCCAGCGGTCTGCCGGAAACACCCTTTGCAGACGAACTGCTGCAGAAGGCCGGAAGTGACCAGCAAAACTGGTTTTTATATGACTTTTATTTTAAACCGCGTCATGCTGATAATTTTTACTGGGTACGTGGAACGGTACCGCTCAGTTCTGCATATGCGGAACGGGATAAGATTTTGCGGCAGTGTGCATTGTTTTTTCCACTGCTGATCCTACTGGCTGCCCTGGGCGGCTACTGGATCACTAAAAAGGCTTTTCGTCCGGTAACACGGATCACGGAAGCAGCCGCGCAGATCAGCAGCGGCAGTGATCTGTCCAAAAGGATCGAACTGGAAGGCGCTGATGATGAGATCGACACGCTGGCGAAAACCTTTGACGGGATGTTTGCCAGACTTGAGGATGCTTTTGAAGCCGAGCGACAGTTTACCGACGATGCTTCCCACGAATTGCGAACACCGACCTCGGTGATCATCGCGCAGGCTGAATGTGGTTTACAGTCGCCGGATCTGGAAAGTAAGCAGCAGGCACTGCAGGGAGTGCTGCAGCAGGCCGGGAAAATGTCGAAGCTGGTCAATCAGCTGTTGCAGCTGGCTCGGGCGGACAGGCATAAAGAAAGCCTGCATTTGGAAGAATTTGATTTAAGCGAACTGACCGAGATGGTGGCAGAGGAAGCCCAGGGGCTGGCAGAATCCAAAGCGGTCACGCTGACGGCAGAGATCGAACCGGGAATCTTAGTTAAAGCTGATCAGACTCTGCTGATGCGTATCTGGCTTAACCTGCTGACTAATGCGGTCAAGTATGGCAGGCAGCAGGGGCAGATCTGGCTTACTTTAAAGAGTGACGGTAAAAATGCGGTCGGTACTGTTCGCGATGATGGCATTGGGATCAGCGCCGCCGAGCTGCCAAAAATCTGGAAACGTTTTTACAGAGTCAATACCGCCCGCAGCAGTGGTGACGACAGCGGCACCGGTTTAGGGCTGGCGATGGTGAAATGGATGGTCGAAAGTCATGGCGGCACAGTAAACGCTGTCAGCACCTTAGGCGCAGGCAGTACTTTCAGCTTTACGATCCCGCTGCGGCCTTCGGAAAATAAATAGGTAAATAAAAAAGCTCACTTCGCAAGAAGTGAGCTTTAATTTCTGGTGGCCCCGGCAGGATTCGAACCTGCGACCTTTTGATTCGTAGTCAAACGCTCTATCCAACTGAGCTACGGAGTCATTGAGATTGCCTAAATCTTTAGGCAACGATGATATTATATCTGATTGCAGTGCTGTTGTCAACAATTTTTGTTAAATTTACTGACACCATTTTTGCAGGATGCTATGAAACTGCTCTAAATCGATCGGTTTACTGAGATGTTCATTCATTCCTGCCTGCAAGGTGGCGGCAATATCTTCAGGAAAAGCGTTGGCCGTCATCGCGACGATAGGCACAGTTTGGGCATCTTTAACAGGCAGGGCGCGGATCGCTTTAGCCGCTTCCAGGCCATTCATAACGGGCATTTGGATATCCATCAATATCAGGGCATAGGTACCGGGAGGTGCGGCTTTAAATTTATCCAGCCCTTCCAGACCGTTTTTGGCGGTGGTGATATTCAGTCCGGCATATTTTAATAGTTCTACAGCTATTTCCAGATTAAGTTCATTGTCTTCAACAAGGAGGACTTGTTTGCCACGGCAGCTTATTTCCTGCAGACTGTCGATGCCGGCGGCAGGCGCTGAAGCCTTGCTGCTGAGTATTTGCTGGTGCGGGCGCAGGTAAACCGTAGCCTTAAAGGCCGAGCCTTTGCCTAAGGTGCTTTGGACATCGATTGTGCCGTTCATCATACGGGCGATGTTGAGGGCGATGGTCATTCCCAGCCCTGTACCTTCTATTTCGCTGGTTCGCGAATCGGACGCACGGGCGAACGGTTCAAAAATTTTGGCGGCGAATTCAGAGTCCATACCGATGCCGTTATCTGTAATAATAAATTCGTAGCCAATAGTATCGTGGAGCCGGGAGTGTGTTTCGCGTACCTCTAAAGAAATACTGCCATATGGAGGCGTATATTTGATGGCATTGGCTAAGATATTGAGCAGTAGCTGTTTCAAGCGCAGCTTATCGCCCAGAACATTATCGCGCAGTTCCGGTGCCTTAGTCAGAGTGAAATGATGTTTTTTCACTAAAAGCTGCGGATTGATCAAATCAAGCAATTCCTGCAGCATTGCACTGATAGAAAAATCTTCCTCCAGAAGATTGAGCTTGCCGCTTTCGATTTTAGCCATATCAAGCACTTCGTTGATCAGGTTTAAAAGATGATTGCTGGCAGTAGTTATTTTGGCAAGACAATCCTGGATACGGTCTTTGTCGTCCAGATATTTACCGGCAATGGCAGTCATCCCCATAATGGCGTTCATCGGGGTACGGATATCATGGCTCATACGCGAAAGAAATTCATTTTTAGCCATATTGGCAGCTTTAGCGGCGTCAAAGGCCTCCTGCAAAGCCTGCTGTTCCCGCAGTTCCTTCAATTTATCCTCGTGGATATCGCGCAGGGTAAGAATGATCTGATGATAACCGTCACTTTGAGCCAGCAAGGTCGAATTAAAGGCGGTCCAGCGATATTCGGAACCAAAAAGGCGGCTGCGGCATTCCAGGGCAAAATCGATATGACGGTCCTTTTTTTGCCTGCGCAGACCGGACAGAGAGAAATGCTCTAAAATCTTGGCGCTGTCATCAGGATGAAAATGGCTACGTACCAGCGGTTCGATATCATACAGGCCGTTGGTACTGTAGCTTGTAAAAACAGCGCACTCTGTTTCCGGCAGGCGCAGAGGGATACCGGAACCGTCTTCAAGATTAACAAGATAGATGAAATAGTAATTAGAGTTGATGCTTGAAAGCAGGTCATAATACTGCTGTTTGGTGCGTCGTTCGTGATTCAGCTCGCTTTGGCGGGCTTCTTCATCTTTTGTTATATCCAGATAAATGCTGTTGATGATCGTATTGCCCTCAGGAGTTTTTGTTTTACGGCCGCTGTCCATGACCCACTTCAGGCTGCCGTCTTTACAGGGCACGCGGTATTTTGTCGAGTAAGTAGGATTTCCGTCCTTAAAACATTCGTTGCAGTCAGCTAAAGCCTTGGGCAGATCCGGTGGATAGACCATTCCCATAGCGTTGTTGCCGGTAAATTTTTTGAATTCTTCCATAGTATAACCAAACATACCAGGCAGCTCTTCGCTGATATAGGCATAAGAATAGGTATCGTCGTCATTGCTGGATTTGACGCCACCATTGACAGAATGCAGCACGACTTCCATTTGCTGCTGCTTTTGCTGAAGTAGTTCTTTGGCCTTGTTAAGCTCTTCTTCCATATATTTATAAGTCTGCGAGCCTACCTGAAAAGGAAAGTTTTCTGTACCCTGCAATTCCTGATAGGGATGGGAAAGATTGATGTAGACATAGCTGAAATCACTGCCCAGATCGCGTATGACGATCGTTGCCCGCTGATGTGTCTGAACGAGCAACTGCTGATCCTCGTCGGAGGTAAGATAATGACGCCCTTGGGCAAGATAGAGGCCTTGTGCCAGCGGGAGGATAGTCCATTCTTCATTCAATAATTCACAGGCGGGAATCTGCCCTTCCAGTGAAAGAATAAAATCTTTGGCTGCCTATGGTGTATCATAATAATTGTGCTCAGCGGCACCGATACCGATTAGCTGCGGGTCGAGATGAGCGAGGATAAAGGGAATGTCCTGCTGACAAAGCAGCTTAAAGATATATTGGTGTGCAAAATTTTTTATTGCTGTAAGTTTTTCCTGAGGTATATTCAACATAATGCCCTCCGCTTATTTACGGTCCAGTCTTTAGGATAAAATAGATATTTAATTTTATTATAGCATTATTTTCAAGCTTTAATATTAAAAATATTAAAGAAAAGCAAAAATGGGAGCGGGAAAGTTGCTGGTATCGGACAGGCATGTCGGTGCCCGCGGGCAATAAAAAAACGCATTCCGGAAAGGAATGCGTCAATGGCAATGGTGGCCCCGGCAGGATTCGAACCTGCGACCTTTTGATTCGTAGTCAAACGCTCTATCCAACTGAGCTACGGAGTCATTGAAGCTGCTTGGATTACTAAGCAACGATACTATTATATATGATTCTGGAAAAATGTCAACTGCTTTTTTTAATATTGTCAGAGGCGTTTATCAGGGGCGCAGGCCTTTAAAAGCAACGCGCAGCCTTTTTTGCAGACTGCTTTCTGAGGAAACGTCAATAAGTTTTAGTTTATCCATCAGCGGTTTGTTTTTATGCTGCTGTAAGATATTATTTTTGATAATTATCGGCTGGATCAGTATACTCTGCAAAGTCGTGTATATTTCATAACTGTTCATATCGCTGCAGATATCGCCTTCACGCTGGGCCTGTTCGATAAGTGTGCGGACGAAGATAAAATGCTGGACGCGGTAGTTTGTGAAATAGGAGGCAGCTTTGCTGTGATATAAGGCTTCAGTCAGAAAGTTTGCCGTATTGAAGTTTTCGATAAAATATTTTGTCATACGGTAGAAGATCTGCTGCAGCTGGATAGCGGCTTTGGCATCCTTTTCAGGATAATCCTGCAATTTGGAAAGATAATCTTCGTAAATTTTTTGAAAAAGGACTTTCATATATTCTTCTTTAAAACCAAAGTAGTAAACAAACATACCCTGGTTAACGTTTGCTAAAGTACAAATAGCGCGTACAGTCGGGTCGTAATTACCCTGAGCAATTAATTCTATGCCCGCCTTAATTAAGGCCTGATCTGTGTTGCGTGATTTCCTGCCGATGATAATCATCTCCCTTAGGTTCTAATATTCACAAATAAATTGTTAAAATTAATAATTATAATCAAAGACACAGTAAAACAAACACAATTAATTATATCACTGTATAAATTATTGTGCAAGGATTCTTTTATATGAAAAAGCAATAGGTGTTGTCTACAAAAACAAATGTGCATATTATATTCCTGTACAGCAGTTTTGTGTGAAATTGTGTAAGTTCTGCTTGACTTTAATGTAAACTTTGCGTACAATAAAGTTACTCTTTGGCCGTCCACAATAGCGGGCGTTTTTTATTGCCAAAAAATCGGGAGGGGTATTTTTATGTCAGTTTCTTTAGCGATACTGATACTTTACATCATAGCATTGTTCGGTATCAGTTGGTTTGCTAAAAAGCGCAGCGAAGGCAATGCGGAAAATTATGCGCTGGCAGGCCGCAGATTATCGGCGCCGCTTATCGCGGTCACGATCATCGGTCTGGCTGTTGGCGGGGCTTCGACGATCGGTGTTTCAGAGCATGCTTTCAGGGTCGGTTTATCTGCCGGCTGGTATACTATTGCCTGGGCAATAGGCGCTATCGTGATGGGTATTTTTATGGCGAAGAAATACCGCGAGCAAAACATCACTACTATTTCTGAACTTATCGAACGACATCATGGCACGAATGCCGTTATTTTGGGCGTGTTCTGCCAAATCGTTATCCAATTGGTAATTATTTCACTGCAATATATCGCCGGCGGCAGTATCCTGCATGCTATCATGCCAGAGGTTTTTGATTTTAAAACAGGTATGCTGGTCAGCGCGATTACTTTTATCAGTATCACCTTTATCGGCGGTATGTGGTCGGCTTCATTGACAAATGTTCTAAACATTATTTTGATTTATTTTGGGATCGTGGTAGCTACCTTTATCCAGCTGGATAAGGTTGGCGGCATTGATACTCTGGCCAAGACACTGCCCGCTAACGTCCCTTGGTTCAGCTTTACCGAAGGGGTTGGGCTGAAAACGATTGCCAGCTGGGTAATTACTTTGGTTACAGTGAATTTGTCGCTGCAGAGTATTCTGCAGATTTCACTGGGTGCTAAAGATGCCGCTACTGCAAGAAAAGGCTTTGTCTGGGGCGGTATTATCATGCTTCCGGTAGGCGTTTTGGCGGCACTGCTGGGTATTTGTGCCAAATCCATGTATCCTGACGCTCAGGCAGCTTTGGCTTTGCCGCAGGTCATTGTCGGGCTGCAGCCTGTACTGGCGGGCGTTACTCTGGCTGCTTTGTGGGCGGCCGATGTTTCAACTGCCTGTAACCTGCTGCTTTCAGCGGGTACCCTGTTTTCCAACGATATTTATAAACGTTTTATCAACCCTAAATGTTCGGATGCCAAGCAGCTGACGATGATGCGTCTGTGCATTGTGATCTCCGGCGTACTGACGCTGGGTATGGCGATGGGTGTTTCCAGCATTTTGGGAACGATCATGATTGGTCTCAGCCTGACGGCTGCTTTCAGTGTTATTGTTATTGTGGCGTTGTTTTTCCCGCAGTACAGCTGTAAGGCTGCCGGTTTCTGGACACTGCTGGTCGGTTTTATCATGCTGATATTGTGGCAGTTTGTACCGGTAGTACGCATTTTCCCGAATGTTATTTATATGGAATGGTTTGCCTGCATTTTGACTTACGCCGTTGTAGCTGTGCTGCAGCCGGGTAAAAAGCTTGCGGCAGATACAGCCGAATAATTTTTTAGAAAAGGACGCTACGGCGTCCTTTTTTTTGGCAGGATTTATCGCAAATTCAGCTAATTTTAATATTGGTATGATATAAGTTGCCAGAGAGGTGAACGCAATGAAAATACTGTTAGCTGAAGATGATAAAAATCTGGGACGACTACTGCAGAATCTGCTGAAAAAGGAAAATATCAAAACTGACTGGGTGGAAGACGGCGATGCTGCTTATGAACAGTGTTATCGTGACGGCTATGATGTTTTGATTTTGGATTGGATGATGCCGAAGCTTGATGGCATAGCTTTGTGTAAACGTCTGCGTGCAGAAGAATACCATGGCAAAATTTTGCTGCTGACAGCTCGTGACAGTGTGGAAGACAAGGTGACCGGCCTTAACGAAGGCGCCGATGATTATTTGGTCAAGCCGTTTGAAATGGCCGAGCTGTTGGCCAGGCTGCATGCCTTGGTGCGCCGTCAGGGCAGCTACAAGCAGGAGGATTTCGTCTGTAAAGGTGTTACCCTGGCCGTCAAAGACTATACTGTAGGCTATAAAAACAAGAAGGTACAGCTGCGTCCACGCGAGTTTAAGTTGATGGAACTGTTATTGATCAATGCAGGGCAGATTTTGCCGAGGGAGCTGCTTTTGGAACGTGTCTGGGGTATAGACGGCGATGTTACTGAAAATAATCTGGATGTGCATATTCGTTCGCTGCGGTTGAAATTGGCGTCTATCGGAGCAGAAAGCCTGATCAAGACTGTTCGTGGTGTAGGTTATATGCTAGAGGTAGAGGATGTTTGATAAATTACGTTTAAAGCTCACCATTATTTATACAGGTATTTTTTCACTGCTGGTAGTAATGATCGTTACAGGCTGCATTATTCTGTTGGGTCATTCTGTGCTGACGCATGAAAAGCAGGAGATGCGCGAACTGATCATCCATGAAGGTGAGGAGTTTGTAGCAAGCGGTGAATTGCCGGTGTCCAAGCACTCTATTGAAGTCGGCAGGGAATTGGCTTATATGCTGCAGCCGGGTTCGGATGTGCTGCTGCACGATCAGGTCAGCGGCAGTCCCGTTGGTCAACAATTGCTGGCACTGCGCAGTGAGTGGCCGCAGCATGACAGAAAAGTAAAATGGGTAACTTTGCGCGATGCAAATGACCGGCTGTGGATCTACCTTATTGGGCGGGATCAGATACTGGACGGAAATGCCAGTGTTGCAACTTTATATATGTTTAAGGATTTGAGCGACTATTATTATGAAGAAAAGGGCGAGATCCTCTGGCTCGTTCTGATGAGCCTGTTTTTTATCTGCTGCGGAGCCGGAGTCGGTTATTACCTGGCAGGGCGTAGTATTAAGCCGATCAGGGAAATGTTTAAACGTCAGCGTGAATTTGTTGCCGATGCTTCGCACGAACTGCGGACTCCGCTTACAGTAATGGGGATAGCCGCAGAGGGTATGGAAGGGGATACGGACAGTAATTTTAGTGAATTTACTGTCGATACTCTGAAAACAATGCGCATAGAAATAAAACGGATGAATAATCTGGTTGCAGCGTTGCTGTCACTAGCCCGCAATGACGCTGGCGCCGGTGATCTTAAACTGGAGCAGGTCAATTTTAACGTACTGTTTGAGCAGACACTTGGTACTTTAAGTATGCTGGCGGAACAGAAGGGCTTAAAGCTGGAGCAGCGGCTGGCACAGGAACGTTTGATCATTTGGGGCGACCGGATGCGTTTGGAACAGCTGCTGACAATTTTAGTTGATAATGCCATCAAGTACTCGGCTAGAGGGACAGTCACAGTCAGTGCGCTGCGGCAAAACCGACAGCTTGTTATCAAGGTCGAGGACGAAGGCATTGGCATTGATACCCAAGATATCGAGCGGATTTTTGAAAGATTTTACCGGGTCGATAAAGCAAGGACGCGTGCTGAAGGCGGTTTTGGCTTAGGATTGCCGATTGCCAAGCTGATCGTTGAGCAGCATCAGGGGACGATTGAAGTTGAGAGTAAAAAAAATGGCGGCAGCAGCTTTATTGTCAAGCTGCCATTAACGGTACAATATTAAAAATAACAACTCCTTGTTTCAGGTTATTTTCAGCCGCATTTTTTATGATAAGGCTGAAATAAAGGCAAGGAGTTGTTTTTTATGAGCAGGAAAAGTTGGACTGTTTTTTGGCTGGCTGCATTATTGCTATTATTTGTGTTTAACGGATCTTTACTGATCACAGACTCGGTAGAGTCAAATTACGCGCTGACCGCTAAGGAGATGATGGTATCGGGAGACTGGCTGTCGCCGCAGATTTACGGACAATATTGGTTTGATAAACCGGTGTTTTTTTACTGGCTGACGGCATTGGGATTCAAAATATTCGGCTTTACCGAATTCGCTGCCCGTTTCTTTCCGTCCTGTTTTGGTTTGGCAGGTCTGGGGCTGCTTATCTGGGGCGCAAAAAAACTTTTTGATGATAAAACTGCTTTTTACAGTGGTTTAGTGCTTTTAACATCAGTTGAATTTTTCCTGATCAGCAAATCAGTCATCACTGATGCGATCTTATTTTTCTTTTTCAGCGCGGTCTTGCTTTTCTTTTATTTGGGCTACAGTACGCCGCAGAAAAAGTATTATTACGTGATGTATGCCGGTGCCGCTTTGGCAACGCTGACCAAAGGGCCAATCGGTTTTTTGCTGCCGGGGCTTATCATATTTCTGTTTCTGGCTGTTACTAAAAGCTGGCAGGAATTGAAACAAATGAAGCTCTGCAGCGGTACTTTGCTGTTTCTGATCATAGGGCTGCCTTGGTATCTGGCCATGATCAGTTTACATGGCGATGCTTTTACAAAAACTTTTTTGGGAACGCATAACTTGCTGCGGGCTACTGTTTCCGAACACCCCCGTGACAATGTCATTTATTATTATACTCTTGTAAATATTCTGGCTTTGTTTCCCTGGAGCGGGTTTCTGCCGCAGTGTCTGTGGCAGAAATTCAGAAAACAGGGAAGCTGGCAGCGGCCTGATGATTTAACTGTGTTTCTGTTGCTCTGGGCGGCTATAGTGTTTGTTTTTTTTCAGAATATGGCTACAAAGTATATCACTTATACATACCCGCTTTTGTTTCCGGTAGCGTTACTGTTAGGCCGTTACTTGGCGGCCAAAGGTTCCAGAGTGTTCAGCCGCGGCTATTTGCTGTTCCACGGATTATTTTACGCTGTTTTAGCCGGAGCAGTTTATTGGTGTCGTTTTAAGGGCATAGCTCCGGTACAGGATGAATTTTTAGTGTTGCTGACAGCACTGGCAGGCCTTGGGCTGGTGTATGCTGTTAAAAGCTGTAATAAAAAATATCTGACGGCAGCTGTTGCCGCAATGGCTCTGTTTTTCAATCTGGCGCTGATTCCCACGGTGGCAGTGCCGTTGAGCGGCCTGCGTTCAGGCAAGCAGCTGGCACTGCAGCTGCAGAACAAGTATCCTGAGAAGGCTGAAATCGGATTGTATGGCGAATATCCGACATCAGCGGTATTTTATTCCGGGAAGAAACTGGTAAAATTATTGCCGCAGGACGAGATCGAAGGCTTCAAACCTAAAGCCTTCAGCTGGAGCAGTAAAAACGTTATGCCCTATGCCGAGCTGAAAAGCTATGCAGGGGTAAAAGATAACGTGGTCGTTGTGCAGAGAAAAGCCTTACAGGGCTTTATGGACAATGCCGATACCTATTTGCTGCTGGCCGGAGAAAATAAAGGCTGGTATATTGTGCAGGGATAGAATATTTTGTACTCTGGCTGAAGCCAGAGTATTTTTTTGTAAAAAAATTACCGCTACGGCAGGGAAAAGAGTTTTTGTGGCTAATATAGTATTTAGTGGAATTATAAGCATTTCCGAAAAGAAGGTGCGGATTATGTCAAAAAAAGCAAATCAAAAAGCAAAGTTGCTGTATCTGCAGCAGATTCTGCTTGAAGAAACTGACGAAAAGCATGTACTTACAGTACAGCAGCTGATCGAAAGATTGGCAGAGCTGGAAATACCTGCCGAACGGAAAAGCTTGTATGACGATATCGCTACACTGCAGGCTTTTGGCTTGGATGTTATTGCTACACGCAGCAGAGCCAATATTTATAGAATTGGCAGCAGGCTTTTTACGCTGTCTGAGCTGCAGCTGCTGGCAGAAGCAGTGGTTAAATCTTCTGCTATTACCCAAAATAAGGCCCAGAAGCTGGTAGACAAGCTGGCTCGGTTAGCCAGCAGGTATCAGGCCGAAACATTGAGAGAAAACTTGAAAGCACAGAAATATGATGATGCTGAGTTGTTATGTCCCGTTGAATTACGCTGCAGTAACGAAATAGTGCCGGTCGTGCTGGAATATCTGGCTGACAGTAAAGTGAAAAAAAGTAAGGAAGAAACAAGTGTCATCGAAGGTACTGCCGTTGTTGACCAGGCTTTTTACGGCTGGATGTTCGGCTTTGGAAATAAAGTTAAAGTGACGGAGCCTGCAAATGTCAAAAAAGATTTTGTCAAATATTGTAAAAAAGTTCTGAATCAATACAAATAATCTAGGAGTGTATTATGCAAGCAATAAAATTCCCTGTTCCCAATAGAAGTGAATATATCCCTTCCCCCTACGAACCGGATGCTGACGGTGTGCTTGATATCGGTTATTACAAAGGCTCGATCATTGGCGGCAGGCCCTACGTCCTGGAATGCTGGCAGATGGACGAGCTGGTAGTAGCGACAGTCTTTTTTTCAGACGAGGGGCTGGATGCCTATAGTCGTGAGGATTTGGTTCTGCTTTTGGAATTGGAAGATATCATTAAATTTATCGGCGGGAAGCGGTTGTTTCAGTGTACGCATACTGAGGATGATGCTGGAATGCCTATGTGGGCTGTTAACATTACTCTGCAGAATGCCAAGGGTAAATATGCAGAGGTTCTGTGTCCTTTACGCAGATATAGATAAATCAGTATCAGGGGAGGTATGAAAATGGTGAATTGCAACGAAGCCAACTGTACCTGTAAAATGGTGAACTGTGTGCGTCATGGCAAGTGCTGCGAGTGTATCAATCATCATCGTGAAAAAGGATCTTTGGTAGCCTGTATGAAAGCCGTTGCTGAAGCCGTAAAAAAATAAAGTCGTGCTATACGGCACGACTTTATTTTCAGTGTTCTGCGGACAAAGAGAAAACCGTTCGCTGGGGATGGTAGCGAACGGTTTCTCCATAGGAAAGCTGTTTATGATGAATTTGATGGGAAGGGTGTAGCAAGTTCATCACTTGCTATGCTTTAAGTATACAACAGACATTTGACAGAAAAAGGGCAAACCTTTGAACAGTTTGTGAAATGTAAAAATGACCGGAGGAAGCGGCAAATGAATGATTTTGTAGCAAGTTTTTTTAAGTTTCAGGAGCGTAAAACCACTTGGCAGCGTGAGACGATCGGAGGAATTACGTCCTTTGTGACGATGGCGTATATCATTTTCGTCAATCCGCAGATCATGGCTGCTGCCGGTATGGATAAAGGTACGGTAATGCTGGCCACCTGCCTGGCTGCGGCTGCAGGTACACTGCTGATGGCCTTATACGCCAATGCTCCTTTTGGGTTGGCTCCGGGAATGGGGATTAATGCCTTCTTTGCCTATACTTTATGCGGGGCCATGGGTTATACCTGGGAGCAGGGCTTGGGAGCGGTACTGCTGTCAGGTATTATTTTTGTTGTGGTTTCTGTTACCGGACTGCGCAGCAGGATCATTTCGGAAATACCGATGCATTTGAAAAAAGCGATCGGCATCGGTATAGGGATGTTCATTTTGTACATCGGTTTAAAAAATGCATCCTTGCTTAGCTTTTCAGCCAATCCGGGAAGTTTTATCCCGTTGGGTGACAGTATGAAACTGGACAGCAGTATCATTCCTGCGCTGACTTTTGCCAATGATTCAGCGAAGCTGGCATTGGTAGGTATTTTTCTGAATATCGGTTTTTTACTGCGCGGGACAAGAGGCGGGATGCTGCTCAGTATTATTATTACTTCGATATTGGGTTGTTATCTGCAGTTTTTCAGCGACTGGCAGTTGGGGCTGCATCTGCCAGGTACAATGCCTGTTGGTGATTTGAGTGAAACTTTTGGCAAGTGTCTGAGCGGTTTTGTGCAGCTGTTTGATATTTCTAAGGGAGTCGGAGTTATGATTTTTTCATTGTTTTCAGTGATGATCACAATGACGATCGCCGATATGTTTGACACGATCGGTACTGTGCTGGCGACTGCTTCAAGGGCTAATCTTGTTGATGAGGATGGCAATATCATCAATGGCGAACGGATTTTATTGGCAGATGCGACTGCTACCGTGATGGGAGCCTTTTTTGGAACATCGACGGTAACGACTTATGTCGAGTCTAGCACAGGTGTGGCGGCAGGCGCCAGGACAGGCTTTGCTTCTGTTGTAACGGCATTATTATTTCTGCTGAGCGTATCTCTGGCGCCGCTGCTGGGTATGGTGCCTGCTGCGGCTACTGCTCCGGTGCTGATCATGGTCGGTATTATGATGGCATCGGATATTGGCGATATTGACTGGCGGAATCTGGAAGTTGCCGTGCCTGCGTATTTTACAATGATGATTATGTGTTTCGGTTATAATATCGCCGATGGTATTGCGATCGGTTTTATTATGTTCAGCTTTGTTAAATTGGCAGTAGGCAAATGGTCAGAGGTTTCCTGGCTGGTGCGTGGTTTGAGCGCGATGTTCCTGTTGCGTTTTGTTTTTATGTTATTCTATTAAACAAAAGAGGCCGGCATATAGCCGGCCTCTTTTTAATATGTGCATTTTTATTTTTTACTGCGTTTTTTATTAGTTATCTGCGGTACAGCTTCAGTGTGTTTTTCATGCCAGCCAAAATAGAGGAAGAAGCCTAAAGCGATCAGGAAAAAACAAAGGCTGGTAGCCTGGGCCGATTTTAAACCAAATAAGAAGGGCTCGACATAATCGCCGCGCAGCATTTCCAGACCAAAGCGTACAGCTGAATACAGCATTACATACAGACACATGGCCTGCCCTTTAGCGTGATCAGTAGTGCGGAATAAAAGCAGGAGCGCGAAGATAACGATATCCAGCTGGCCTTCCCAAACCTCGGCTGGCCATAAAGGAACGGCGCCATAGGTTTTAAAAGCCAGCGTACCTTCCGGATATAAAAGACCAAAATTACCGCCTGTAGGCGTTCCGAAAGCATCGCCGTTCAGCAGGTTGGCCATACGGCCGATTGCCTGACCGATCAAAATTGCGGGACAGACGATATCGGCTAAAGCGAGCCAGTCGATCTGATGCCGTTTACAGTACCAGATGCCTGCCAGAACGCCGGCGATGACGCCTCCCTGTATTGCCATGCCGCCTTGCCAGACAAAAGGTATCTCCAGCAGATGATGCTGGTAATAATCCCAGTCGAAAAAGAATACATCCCAGAGGCGTCCGCCGATCAAACCGGCAAAGCCGCCGTAAATACCAATGTCCAGGATATGCTGCTGCCAGCGGCCATCCTGTTTGGCCAGAAAGTAAGCAACACCAGTTGCTAAAAAAATGCTCATACAGAGAACTAAACCGTACATACGGATAGGAAAATCGCCGATGTGAAATAAATACTGATGCATAGAACCTCCACGTGCCTGCCGGTAAATTTATAGTTTGAGTTGCCGGATAGTGCTGCCCAAATGTTTGAATAAGATTATTCTAACACAGTAAGCCTGAAAATTCTATCTTGCGCAGGAAGTGTGATGATTTAATTCCTACAATTAGAGTATGGTTTTTGCTGGCATTGTATGTTATAATAAATCAGTAAAATTTTCGGAAAGAGGGATACAATTATGCTGAAAATAGAAAATCTGTCTGTTGCCGTACAAGGCAGACAGATTCTTCACGATATTAACCTGCACATTAAACCGGGTGAGGTCCATGTTTTATTCGGGCCTAACGGTACCGGTAAATCTACTTTGATCGGGACGATCATGGGCTTTGAACGTTATGAGGTATTAAGCGGTAAAATCTATTTTAAAGGTCATGATATTACCGAAGCTCCTTGTTATGAGCGGGCCCGTTTAGGTGTAGGCGTAATGATCCAGCGTCCGCCGACGATCCGCGGCTTGTCGCTGCGCCATATGATTGAGATCTGTGGAGCTACGCCTCAGGAAACGGAGCAAATGGCAAGATGGATGGGTTTGGCTGATTTTCTCGACCGCAGTGTCAATGAAGGTTTCAGCGGTGGTGAACTGAAACGTTCGGAGCTTCTGCAGCTAATGGCGCAAAAACCTGATCTGCTGCTTTTAGATGAACCTGAATCAGGTGTCGACGTGGAAAATATCGCACTTGTAGGACGGGCTGCCAACTACATTCTGCATAACGAGCCCTGTGGCGGCACCGGCTGTGATAAACCCTGCTGTGCCCATAATCTTGACTGTGACACTTATAATCCGCTCAGCAGTCAGCGCAGCGGTCTGATTATTACTCATGTCGGGCATATTTTGAAGTATGTGCCGGCTTCGCATGCTCATATTTTGTATCAGGGCACTTTAAGCTGTACCAGCGGCGATCCTTTGGATGTATTGAGCTGTATCAGCAAGACCGGTTATGAGAAATGTGTGAATGGCGGCTGCAGGAGGGGAATGAAATGAGTGAACAGGTAAATCTGCAGGAAGCGCTGGTTAAAAAAGCTGCTTTTGGCAATGATATCGATTTGGAAAAATTTGATGATAATAACGAACAGCATGTGCAAAGTACCGCCGAGCTTTCAGCAGCAGGGAAAGAACGGCTGGAGCATGTTGGTATCGATCTGGAGCGGGAGAATCGCAGCGCCAGCTTTATTCAGGTCGACAATGCGCCTATTGAGGCCGAAGTAAAGCCGCAGCTGCCGCTGGAATTGATGAATACCGGCGCCGCCGCTAAAAAATATCCTGAACTTGTCAAAAAATACTGGTGGAATGCCGTGAAGGCAGATACTGATAAATATACTGCTAAAACTGCATTGGAGCAGGAACAGGGATATTTTATCAGAGTCAAAGCCGGGCAGAAGATAGAAGCTCCGCTGCAGGCCTGCGTTTTTATCGGTCACGAGGAGCAGCTGCAACGTGTTCATAACATTGTTATTGTAGAAGAAGGCGCTGAGCTTAATATCATCTCTGGCTGTGCCAGTGATCCCGGTGTTGAAAAAGGCGTTCATATCGGTATCAGTGAATTTTATGTTGAAAAAAATGCTAAGCTGACCTTTACCATGATCCACAGCTGGGGCGAAAACATTGCTGTGCGTCCTCGCAGCGTAACGATCATCGAAGAAGGCGGTCAGTTTATTTCTAATTATGTCTGCATGGAAAAAGTAAAAGATGTGCAGATGTATCCTACTACCAAGCTGGTAGGCGAAGGCGCTGTGGCACGCTTAAATTCTATTTTAGTGGCACCGGAGGGTTCGCATCTTGATATCGGCGGCAAGGCGCTGTTAGAGGTGCCTGGTACCCGTGCCGAAATCGTGACCCGTACTATTTCTACCGGCGGTGAGATCATCAACCGCGGCAATCTTACAGGTCGTGCCGAAGGCATTCGTGCCCATTTGGAATGTAATGGCTTGATGCTCAGTAATAAAGGTTATATTTCTGCCATACCTGAGCTGGACGCATTTACAGGTAATGCCGAGCTCAGCCACGAGGCCGCTGTGGGCCGCATCGCTCCTGAAGAGATCGAGTACCTGATGGCGCGAGGAATGGACGAAGAAGAAGCTACTGCTACTATCGTCCGCGGCTTCCTCAACGTCAATATTGAAGGACTGCCGGAATCTTTGGCTAAAAAGATCAATGAAACTCTGGATACGTTCACTTATAATAAGGGAATGTAAGAAAAAGTAAAAAAAGTACTTGTCAATCGCGGCAAAGTGAGTTATAATAACCCTTGTGTTCAACACAATTCCGGGATGGTGTAATGGTAGCACAGGTGATTCTGGATCATCTTGTCTGGGTTCGAGCCCTAGTCCCGGAGCCAATGGCGCCATGGTCAAGCGGCTAAGACGTCGCCCTCTCAAGGCGAAATCACGAGTTCGATTCTCGTTGGCGCTACCAAACTAGATTTTTGCGAACCCTTCTGCACGCTGTTATCAAGCGATGTCGAAGGGTTTTCGTTATAGTTGTAGGTTATTTTTACAGTATACCCTATATCATCTTTAGTCAATACTATATCACGGACGAATGTTGAGATAATCATATCCCGACGTTCGTCCGCGTTTTTTATTTGTAGAATATTATATAAGAAAAATTTGACATGATCGGGTGTAATTTTAAAAGGTTCGTTTAATACTTTTTCTATCGACAAGTCTTTTTCTAAAACGGATAGTTTTTTTTCATATTCTGAAATGTTTTTGGAAATCGTGTCGGATATTAAACCGCTTTCAATCGCTTTTATACAGTTTTTCAGCTTATTTTTTATTTCTGTAATTTCTGTTTCTAATATGCTTATCTGTGTATTTTCGTCAATTGGTAAATTGGCTACAGTATTTGCAATAAACTCAATTGTATGCGGTTCTGACAGTAGTTTAATGGTTTCTGCAAGTATAATATCTTCCAGTTTTTCGCGTGGAAATAAGGGCATATCACATTTTTTACTTTTACTGGCATAACACTGATAATAATAGTAACGTCTTTTTTGTTTGCTTGTGCCGCTGACACCGGTCATAAATTGCCCGCATTTTCCACATTTCAGTTTTGATGATAGCAGGAAATTTTCGCTTTTCCCTCTGATATTGGTTTCTTTTCTTGATTTTATTCTTTTCTGTACAGCGTAAAACAGGTCATCAGGAATAAAACGCGGGATCACTTTTGTTTTAACAATGTTACGCCATTTATAAGTACCGATGTAAGTTTCATTTTTAAGCATATGAGTAAAGCTGCAGCGTGAAAAATTATTTCCTTTTGCCGTTTTTAAATGTGTACTGTTAGCATATTTGGCTATGTCAACAATACGATCGCCTGCTGCATACATTTCGAATATTTTTCGAACAATAGGGGCTGCGTGATCGTCAATTATTAAATGTTTGTCGTCATCTAATTTATATCCTAAAGGGATAATACCGCTTAACCATTTACAATCAAGCGCGTTTTCAGTCATACCACGTAAAACCTTTTGTGCTAATTCTACACTGTAATATTCTGCCATACCTTCTAACACAGATTCTAGGATTATGCCTGATGGATCGTCGGTGATATTCTCTTTGGCAGAAATGACTTTGACGCCGTTCTTTTTTAGTTTTGCTTTATACGTTGCACTGTCATAGCGATTACGTGCAAAACGGTCTAATGTGTAAACGATAACAATATCAAAAAGCTGTTTACCACTATCGGAAATCATTTTTTGAAATTGCGGGCGGGCGTCGGTTTTACCGGTTAAGGCTCTGTCAATATAACTTCCGACAATAGTAATATCCTGACGTTTGGCAAAATCAGTGCATTCACGGATTTGACCTTCAATGCTTTCTTCACGTTGATTTGTAGATGAATAACGTGCATAAATTACGGCTTTGGACATAAAAAAACAACTCCTTTACTGTTTTGTGTATGCAGCAGCGGAGCTGATATGCTATAATATGTATAGTAATCTGCTCGCTGTGAAGGGTGGGCGTTACGTTGACCGTTTCGGAGTACCAGTCCGAAACGGTCTTTTTTATTTATGAAAATTAATAGCTGGCTTCATTTACATAGATTCTATATTTATTCATGTTCTTTAATCTTTTAGCCATTGTGTCAAACGTTTTTTCTTCATTTGGATTTATTGGGCCGATAATTGGGACTTGCGAACTGTCGATAACTGAACCATTGGCGTCTAAACTTTCATAACGTAAAATTGCAGAACGAATAGGTTTTTTCGCTAAATTTTTTACACTGCCCTCAATTCTTATATAAGATCCTGTACCTGAAACAGCAGCGTTTTGACTACTGATTATTAGGCTATCTTTAGCAGGCCACTCGGAGGAAGAACTACCAGAGCTTGAACAGCCTGCCGTGAATATCGTAACGATAATGGCAAAAATTATACTCAGTCTTTTTCTCATCATAAAACCTCTTTTCAAAAAAATTTATAGAAAAGCTTTCGCTAAACTATTTAATTAATATCGCCTTGAAATGCGATAGCCTTACCTAAAATTCTAAATGACAGACAGTTTGCTTTATCAAATACCATAGGTTTATACCTTGGATTTTCAGCACGCAATTCGACGAAGCTATCAGAAATATAAACACGTTTCAATGTAACAGCGTCATCGATAGCCACAGCTGCGATTTCGCCGTTTTCGACTTCCGGCTGATGTTTGATAAATACAATATCACCGTCGTAAATACGAGCATTTATCATGCTATCACCTTGAACACGCAGGCAAAAGTCTGCATTTATGACATTTCCACACTGCACATATGAATCGAAACATTCTTCTGTTAAAACAGGCTGCCCGGCTGCTATTTTACCCAGCAGCGGGATTTTTTTTGTTTCAATGGGAAAAATGTTTGGATAATCAGGTATATCCGGGGATAGCTCCCAGCCCATCAAATAACCGGGTGTTACGTTTAACGCTTTAGCAATACTTTCTATCTTATCAGAAGGTATATTGCTAATAATACCGGTTTCGTAACGTTGGATAGTTTGACGGCTTACGCCGACGGCTTTAGCTACTTCTTCAAGTGTTTTTTCATTGTTGATACGAGCCAATCGCATACGTTTACCGATAGTAGTCATTTCTTTACTCCTTTACTTATCAAGTCTGTAACTCAATTATAACATAAATTACGCAATAAGCAACAAAAAATACTTAAATTACGAAAAAAATCACTTGACACGTTACTGAAGCGCGGTTATAATTTAGTTACGCCGCAGGTGACAGGAGGTGATGTGATGATAGACACTGCTGCATTAAGAGGGATTATTGCTGAAAAGGGATTTTCTCAAAGAGCCATTGCGCAAAAGCTCGGAATGACTGATAAAACCTTCTATTCAAAAATGAATAAAAAGAAATTCGATTCTGATGAAATGAACGCAATGGTTAGGATTTTAGAAATTAAAAATCCTAGTGAAATTTTTTTTGCCCGGAAAGTCACTTGACAAGTGACAAAGGTGACAAAAAAAGACAGCTCGAAAGCTGCCAATTAAAAAACAAACCATAAGAATTATACCACGATTGTTTTGATAAAGCTATTAGAGAAAGGGGCTTCAGGAATGGGTACTATTGAAAAGGCGGCGTATGATCCGGAAAAACTTACATATGAGCAGATAATGGAAATCGCGCTGATCTTAAAGGAATGCCCTAAAAACAAACTGCCTCTTATCTGTCAGCTGTTCAGAATACCGATGACTGGCAGCAGGGTATTCCAAAATAAAACAATCACAGAGTTTATACAAGGTTTTATTCAAAACACTGAATGTCAAATGATCATGAAAGAATACCTGTATGAACAGTATCAGCGTTACTGTCGTAAGAATAAAAGGGCACCAGTAACGGCGCGTTCGTTCTCCCGTTATGTAACCGATAACTATGACGTTGAAATCATACAGCGTCGAATGGGATTCACACGCGCAAGGTTTTACAAATTTAATCAAATAGGAAGTGAGGCCAATGAATAAAAATCAGATAAGAGTTGAAACCGTCGGTCGGCTGCAAGCGAACAGCATAGATCGGTTCGCCGAAGCTATCCGCAGATTTTACGCAGATCCAAAGAACGTCAAGGCGTTTAATAAATGGAAAAAGGCAGGTGCTTTAGTATGAAATATCCACGTTGTGGTGTTGGTGCTTATGTTTGGGCTTGTCTTTGGTATTGGTGGATTGAAGTATCAATCTTCATTATCGGCTTTGTTCTAGGTCTAATGTTCGCAAGGTTTTTCTAATGCAGCTTTACGAACATCAAAAAACAGCACTCGCATACCTTCGATCGCTGGATTCGTTCATGCTCTTTATGGAGCAGGGAACAGGCAAAACAATACCGACACTGACGCGGTTAAATGAGCTTATAAAATCAAAGGCCATAAAAACAGCTCTTGTAATCTGCCCAAAGTCAGTAATGGGATCATGGGATCGAGATATTCAGATGTTCGACACTGAATCGCAGATCAGGCTGAAAACTCATGTTGAAATCATCAACTATGACAAAGTTTGGCGGTATGACCGAAACAAATTCAATCCTTACGATCGGCAGTATGACTCTATCGTGATTGACGAAGCTCACAGTATCAAGAATCGGACTTCAAAGCGGGCTGCGTTCATCTTGAAGATTGCAGTACAGGCAAAATACAGATACGCGCTGACAGGTACACCGATATCAAACGGACAACTTGAAAATTTTTGGTCTTTGATTTGTTTTCTTGATCCGTATTTAGTCGGCAGCAGGGTTTACAGTAACATCTTCAGGCTGACTGACGGCGGGAAGGGTACTTATTACGAATTTCTCGATAAGTATGCTTTATTAGATCAGTTTCATAAGCCTTACAGGTATCGAAAAATCAGTGAATTACAAGAAATTGTTGATCAGTATTCGTACAGGGTTACGAAAAACGAATGTCTTGATCTGCCTGACAAACTTCCGGACGAGATTATCGAACTGGAGCTTCCGGACAAAAAGCTTTATAAGGGTATCGCGAAACATTCGGCAAGCCTTGAAATGGAATTCGTCGCTGATAATCCACTTGTTAAGCTTACAAAACTTCGTCAGATTGCAAGCGGATTCCTGATAGACGACACCGGGGAAGCGGTTGAACTGAAGTGTGAAAAAATCAACGCACTTGATGAATTCTTAGACGGGTTTGATAAAAAGCTTGTCATCTTTGCAGAATTCACGAGAAGCATTGACAACATTTCAGCACTGCTGAAGAAACGAAAGCTGAAATCCATAGTATTAGACGGACGGCAGAAAAATAAGAGCATATGGAGAGAATTTCAGGCTGATGAATCAATCCGCGTAATAGTCTGTCAGTATGTCAGTGGCTGTCAAGGCATTGACCTGTTTGCAGCTGATACGATCCTTTACTACGAACCGACGCTGCGATCAAACATTTTAGAACAAAGCCGTGATCGCATACACCGGAACGGACAAACGCAAAAATGCAGTTACATTCATTTCCTAACCAAAGGGACAGTTGAAAAGGATATCTACAGGGCTTTATCAGGCTTCAGTGATTTCAACGAAAAACTTTTCAATGAATATGTTTCTGAATATCAAAGAGCGCAACGAGGAATTCGAAAATGAAAATCTATATTTATGACATTGAGGTTTTCGCGCACGATTGGTTTGTTGTTTTCTCGGACTTAGAAGAAAAAGAAATCGTTGTTTTTCATAACGATAACGTTGGTTTGAAACGCTTCATGCTCAATCACGGTTTGATTTTCGGCGGTTTCAACAATAAACATTACGATGATTGGGTTACGCAATCAATGTTAACCGGTGCTGATCCTGAAATAGTAAAAGCTCATAACGATTTCATTATTCAGCAGCACTGTAACGGTTGGGAATTCCCCTTCGTACAGTTTCAAAGAAAGCTTTTTAAGAGCTTTGACTTGCGGGACGATATCGCCGATAAGGGACTGTCTTTGAAAGCGATAGAAGGGAATATGTGTGAACCGATAGTCGAATCGTCGATAGACTTCAACATAAAGCGAAAACTGACAGCGGAAGAAGTCGAAGAAGTCATTTTCTACTGTAAGACTGACGTATCAAACAGCGTTAAACTCTACCATAAAAGAAAAAGCTATTTAGACGGCAAAATAGCCGTAGGACGATTGAAAGGCATAGACGCGAGCATTTCCCTGTCTTTAACTAATCCGAAGCTCACAGCGACGTATCTCGAAGCAAGACGAGCCGATTACAATGACGAATTCGAATACGAGCCACCGGCCGAATTGATATTAAATAAATATCGTGAACCGATCGAGTTTTTCAGAAAAATCGATTACAACGAAAAATTAAAGTGTGATATCGCAGGTGTGCAGCATGTTTACGGCTGGGGCGGTATTCATGGGGCAAGGGAAAATTATTTTGATCAGTCTACAGAAGAAATGAAAATCGTCGATATCGATGTCGGCAGCTATTATCCGTCTATGATGTTGGAATACGGTTATATTTCGAGATCCATACCGAGCGCAGAAGGTTATGCGAATGTTTATAATACCCGCATAAAAGCAAAGCACGAGGGCGACGACGAAACAGCAGGGGCTTTAAAGTTGGTTTTAAATAGCACATACGGAGCTATGAAAAATCAATACAATCCTCTTTATGATCCGCGGGGGGCAAACCATATCTGTATTACAGGCCAGCTGCTTTTGACCGATTTGATTGAAAAACTCGAAGACGTCGAAGGTTTTAGCCTGATTCAATCCAACACTGACGGGCTGATGATTAAGTTTCCGGTAGCTAATGAAAAGCAGATCAACAAAATTGTTGAAGAATGGGAACAGCGCACCCGGTTAAACATGGAGTATACAGAGATACACCGCATAGCGCAGAAGGACGTCAATAACTATATCGTACAAGTTGGCGCGACGTATTTGATTCGGGACGGCGTTAAAACGTTCACGAAGGAAGATAAGCTCAAAATAAACACAAAGGGCGGTTATGTTTCACTGTGGCAGGGCGGAAGTTTTAAAAATAATTCACTTATTATTGTCCATAAAGCCATAGTCGAATATTTCATGAACTCTGTTCCGGTCGAAGATACGATCAATAAAGCCGAAAACATTTTTGATTTTCAGATGATCTGTAAAACCGGGGGGACATTTCAAAATACAGTTTGGGCGGTTGGTGATGATCAGATCACTGTTCAGCGTGTTAACAGGGTTTATGCAGTCAAGGATCAGAAATACGGGCTGATTTACAAGGTCAAGGACGGCAGGCTTCACAAAATGCCCGATGTGCCTGAACACTGTTACGTCGATAATACAAACTGCTTGAAGATAGCAGACATTGATCGGTCGTTTTATATCGAGCTTGCGAAAAAAAGAATCGCCGATTTTCTCGGCAACACTCAAAAAACTAAGAAGAAGCGAAAGGAAGTTGAAAAAATGGCTACAGCAAAAACAGAAAATTACAGTGATATGAATGTTTACAAAAAATTGCAAATGGTTCGAATGGATTTTGCAAATTCAAACGTGAAGAAATCAGGTGTCAATCGCTTTGCGGAATACAAATATTTCGAACTAGCCGATATCGTACCAACTGCGAACATGTTGTTTGCAAAATACAGTTGTTTGTTGGTTTGTGCTTTTGACAAAGGTTTTGCAAACGGTATTTTATACAATACTGACAGTCCTGACGAATGTATTTGCTTCGGCTTTGAAATGAAACAACTGGATATCATTTCAGCGGAAGGTAAACGCAAGATGAACGAAATGCAAGCGTTAGGATCTGAAATCACTTATGCGCGCAGATATTTATATCAACTTGTTTTAGACATTGTCGAAAGCGACGCTATAGAACCGACAATCGGTGAAGATGATGAAGAAAAACAAGAAAAGCCAAAAGCCGGCAGAAAACCACCTGCAACAGCAAAAGATCGTGACGACGCCGTTAAAGAACTGACCGGTTCAAGTGATAAAGAGGCAGAATGTACCACCACACAGATAAAGTCTATTAAAGCAGGTCTTAAAAAGCTTCGTGATACGGGGGTTGATCATGAAGATTATATCGCTGAAGTTGTCGCAAAAATCAAAGCTGGAATGACAAAAAAAGCAGCTGACGGTCTACTGAAAGAGATCGGCGAAAAGATTGCTGAAGCAGGTGCATAATGAGATTTGTCGATAATCACATTGAACTTGATAAACTACCGAAAAAATTCAAGAAAATGACGGCGACGCGGTTTGCTTCAGTGCTGGGTCTTAACACATGGAAAACGCCTTTTGCGACGTGGTGCGAAATGACAAGGACTTACGAAGAACCGTTCACAGATTCTATTTATACGATCGCAGGTAAGGTAATAGAGCCTAAAATCATCGACTATTTGAAAGAAAGGTTTTTCCTTGATATTGAAACGCCTGAAGACGTTTACGGTAAAGACTATTTTAAAAAGACGTATGGCGACTTTTACGGTGATATCAAAATATTCGGCGGCATGTGGGACGCTAAATCAGACGATCTGATTGTCGAGATCAAAACCACGAAAAGGGCTGAAGACTGGATTAAAGATATTCCAATCTATTACAAACTTCAGGCGGCGTTATACGCGTACTTGTCAAAGATCGATGACGTAATTATAACGTGTTCGTTCTTGAAAGACGGGGATTACGAAGATCCCGCGGCGTTTGTGCCGACTATTGATAATACTATAGTTGTCGAATGGAAAATGTCAGAGGACTTTCCTGATTTTGAAAAACGCTATATAAAACCTGCGATTAAATTTTGGAAAGATCATGTTGAAACTGGTATTTCACCGGATTTCGACGAAAGAAAAGACGCCGATATTTTAAAGTCCTTGCGCACCAATGTCATAGGCGTAAAAGACGACGAGATTGAAAAATTGCTTGCTGTTATTGACGCAGACCAATCTGCCTACGATAAGGCGTCGTCCGAGATCAAAGTAATAGAAAAACGCTTGAAAGAAAACAAAGAAAAGCTGAAAAAGAACCTTCAGGGCAAATTTGGAGATAACGACGACAGGGTCGAAGTTAAGTCGGCAGCATACATTTACACCCTATCCAAAAACACTAAATCGTCAGTTGATACTGAAAAATTAAAGCAAGACGAGCTGTATGAAAAATACCTTGTCGAAAAAGTTGAATATCGAATGTCGGTCAAGGCGGTGAATGAAAATGATAGTAAGGATTAGCCTTAAAGGCGGCGGTGACATGGTTTTTACAGGCAATGTTTTGAAAGTTTATTCTATCGGCGACGAAAAGGGTAAAAAGTTAGCAATTGAAACTGATAAAATAACTACCTTCAAATTCTCCGATATCAAAAAATTAGAAATTGAAAAGGTGGTTCAATCATGAAATTTGAAAAATTTGCTAAAAAGATCGGCGCACACGGGAAACTTGTTAAAGCATTCGGTTACAGTTTCCTTGTAGCAGGAACTACGGCTGTAGTTATCCCTGATTTTGCTCTTGATTTTTATCAGACATCAAAGGCAGAGAAATCGGAAATATTGACCAAAGTATTCGAAATATTTGACATTGACGAATTAGCTAAAGTGGCTGAATTGTCGAGGGCTATCGTTCTTGAAGCAGATGGAAGTTCGAGTGCTATCAGAAGAATCTTTCAGGATCATAACGGCAAATAAGTCAGCATATCAAACGAAGCATTTGGTTTATTAGAAAGACAGGATCATGTTTACACTGGTTCTGTCGATGTCGATGAAAAAACTATTAATTACTTGGTTGTTATTAAAAATCAAGATATCCACGGTGTTATTTTTCAAGAATTAATTTAAAGAAAAGAGGTATTTTATTATGGTAATTAAACTTGCAAAATCTGAATTTACTACTATTCCGGAAGGGGAACACACTTTTAAAATCGTTGAAGTTGAATATAAAGCTGATTACGGGAAAATGATTATCACTATGGCAACTAAAACAGGGCTTAAACACGTTGAACGTTATTCTTTAATTAAAACTAACGGTGAAACTAACGAAGGGGCATTGAAAGCCTTTTCATTCATGGCTAAGACAGCGTTGAATGATTTTTCGCTTGATGAAATCGACGAAAACGATCTTGTCGGCTGCTATCTGAAAGGCGTCGTTACTCACAGCAAAACGCCGTCAACTAAAAATCCTGACAAAATGATGACGTTCACTAATTTAGGCGACATTGAGCCAGCCCTCGGGTTTGAAGACGCAGGTAATGAGGACGCTGAAGGGTACGATCCTCTTGAAGATATCTAATGCGTGAAAGCCGTTTGCAATCAAAAATAATCAACTATTTGAAAGCTAACGGGATTTATTATGTAAATACATACGGATCGGGAATGACCGCGAAAGGCGTTCCCGATCTCCTAATATGTTTGAATGGTAAATTTATAGCTTTTGAATGTAAAGTGCATGATAACGGAATGCAGCCTGATCAAGAGATCCACGCTATCAGGATTATGAGATCGAACGGAAGACACTACTGTCCGCGGACGTTGAATGAAGCCGTACAGATAATCGAAAAGGAAAGGGGGCGAAGCATTGAATAAAAAATATATTGTGCTGGACGATGAGAAAAAAGCAATACACCATTTCAAGAACGGTGAAAAGGCTCTTGACTGGAAGAATGTTAAAGATTTCGATAACCTGGCAATGATTGTTCCTGAACCGTTTATTGTTTTAGACTTCGATACTGTCAGCGACGCTGAAATAATTCAACGAATCATTGATGAACTTGATTTGAAATGCAAAGTTATGCAAACCTCGCGCGGCGTACATGTTTGGTTTAAATCAGCTGAACCGTGGAAGAATTTTACGAAAACACGTCTTGCACTCGGTATATACAGTGATTGTCGATCTCATTCGCGCAATGCTTATGTGAAAATCAAAGATAGCGGCGTCATGAGAAAATGGTTACGGGATTATGGCGATGATGAAATTATGGCTGTGCCTAAATGGCTTTATCCTGTATCGCAACCGGGTGATCATTACCGTTTTAAAGATATGGCAGATGGCAGCGGGCGCAATCAAGAACTATTTTCGTACATCGTATATTTGCAAAGTAAAGGCTTTAAACGTGATGAGATCAAAGAAACGATCAATATTATCAATAGGTTTGTTTTAGCCGAACCTTTGCCGCAGCATGAAGTTGATTTGATACTGCGCGATGAAGCCTTTAAATCAGAAGCAGAAATCGAAGCGCAGCTTGCCGAGAAAGAAATAAAACGAGGTAAATTTGAACATAATATTTTTGCCGATGAACTGCTGGCAGTAGATAAAATAATAACCTATAACGATAAAATTTATATTTACCGTGACGGTTATTATCAGCCGAACCAGCAACAAATTGAACGGCAGATGATTGCGGCGTATCCGGGGATAAAATGGCGTGAGCGGAACGAAGTTATTTCCTATATGAAAATAATGACAGCGCTGGATCGCAGCAAAATAAAGCTCGATCCTTTCGTTGTTAATCTGAAAAACACTCGGCTAAATTTGAAAACCTGTGAACGACTGCCTTATAGTGCTGACGCAATCGAATTTGAACGAATTCCGGTGAATTATGATCCAACGGCTAAATCTGATGATTTAGATAAAATGTTGAACCGGGTGTTTTGCGGTGATCGTGAATGTATTGATCTTTTTGAGGAAATCGTTGGTGATTGCCTGCTGCACAAGAACATTTTTCAAACAGCGTTTTTGTTTTACGGCAGTGGTAGCAACGGTAAATCCACAATACTAAAATTGATCCGCACGTTTATTGGTTATGAAAATTGCGCCACTATTTCGCTTGAACAGTTGACCGGCACATTCATTACAGCTGAACTTGAAAATAAAATGGTAAATATCGGCGACGATATAAATTATGGATCGCTGAAAGAAACCGGTACATTGAAAAAGCTGTTCAGCGGTGAGCCGTTACAGGTGCAACGAAAATTCGGAATGCCGTTCACACTTGAACCGTATGCAACGCAGTTATTTAGCGCGAATGAAATTCCTCGATCTGCTGATAAAACAGATGGCATGATGAGAAAGCTGACATTCATTCCGTTCAATGCTAAATTTTCAAAAAACGACGATGATTACGACCCGATGATTTTCGAAAAAATTACCAGTGAAATTGCTTTGTCGTACCTGCTGAATTTAGCTATTAAAGGATTGCGCCGGCTAGTACAAAATAAACGGTTTACGTTGCCGAAAGTGGTTGAACAGGCAAAGCAAAAATACATGATAGAGAATTCAACGGTTTTGACTTGGGTTGATGAAGCTGATATGACTGTTGAAGAAATTTTGAATACACCTGCAAATGACCTATATATAAAGTTCACTGACTGGTGTAAAATTTCAAACATTCGGGAAATCACCGGTAAGAAATCTTTCAATCGTGAACTGATACGTAAATTTGGATTGGCAGAACAGCAAATACAAAAACGAATGAACGACGGTACACGGAAACGATTTTTCGTAGTTAGTTTAGATTAAAGAAGGAGAATAAAAATGACTAAAGCAGAAATGATAAAAATTTTAGAGAACTACAATGATTATACGGAAATTCATTTAATAAATAGCTGTCAAGATATTGACATGGGTACATCACTGATTTTGAATACAGTTATTGTGGAAAGGTCAAACGAAGCAGAAACAATTTATCTTATGGCATGAAACGGTGTGTATATCAAATCATAAGCTTTGTCACAAAAACATTCTGTGACAAATTGATATTCTGTGACAGTTTTTGTGACAAAAAAAGTGAGTGATAATGCGGGTTAGAATATATTTTGTCACATAATCACACTTTTATTTTTAAATCTATAAATA
>CEAG01024947.1_pt1 | contig 39965 bp, 28 predicted proteins | sample 554891 | NCBI WGS metagenome assembly CEAG01 (sample SAMEA3182116, study PRJEB8094) | gut metagenome | biome: human; feature: gut; material: Stool; isolation source: human stools | place: Canada | collected 2014-02-25
CTTTGGAACGATAAGATCGGCGCAGTATCGAATACTGTCAAAGAACACCCGACGGAATACGATGCCTTCACCAAGCAGGGCATCATGACGACCTGCCCGGATCTGAAGTGCATTGCCGACTTCACGAAGATCCCCTACGACAGTCTGAAGGGCACGGTTGACCGCGTCACTTCGATGGCCGGCAAGGGCAATGACAAAGACTTCCATCATCGTGCGGGTCTCGTCGACATGAGTCAAGGTCAGTACTACGTCATCAAGGCGGTGCCGAGCGTGCACCACACGATGGGCGGCGTGCGCATCAATGAAAAAGCGCAGGCGCTGACGGCTGACGGCAAGGTGATCCCGGGGCTCTGGGCTGCGGGTGAAGTGACGGGCGTCACGCACGGCACAAACCGTCTGGGCGGCAATGCCTACACGGACATCATCGTTTTCGGTCGAATCGCCGGCAAGGCTGCAGCTGAAGCTGCGAAGTAAGTCTCTAAAGCCATAGACTTTCTTTTGAGCCGGTTGGGCGCATTCCGCAATAGGGATGCGCCCATCTTTTTTTGAGTGCTTCCGAACGGGATCGGCGGTGAGCCCCAAGCGTTCGACGCCAGCCGATCGGGTTTGATGCTGCTTTGGGGGGCATAATTCAGCTTCCATATCTTTTCTTTGCGATTTCGTCTAGAGGCGGAAATCATGTCTCTTCTCACAGAACTTGAAGCTCACGCACCTGAGTACATTGAGTGGCGCCATACCTTCCATGAACACCCTGAGCTCGGGCTTGAAACACCGTGGACGGCAGATCTGGTCGCCGCGAAATTGAGGAGCTTCGGGATTGAGGTGACTCAAGGCGTCGGCGGCCATGGGGTCGTGGGCGTTTTAGAGGGCTCGCTCGGGCCGGGACGCACTGTGGGCCTGCGCTCAGACATGGATGCGCTTTCGATCACGGAAACAGGCGAATGCCCGTGGAAATCTCGTAAGCCGGGCCTTATGCACGCCTGCGGTCACGACGGACACATGACGATGCTTCTTGCTGCCGCACAGTACCTTGCTGCGCACCGTGATTTCAAAGGGAAGGTGGTCTTCATCTTTCAGCCTGGCGAAGAAGGTGCGGGCGGGGCTTTGGCGATGATCAAGGACGGTCTTTTTGAGCGCTTCCCCGTCGACGAGCTCTATGGTTTTCATAATTGGACAGATGTTCCCGTGGGAGAAGTGCGCTGCAGAAAAGGCGCAACGATGGCGGGTCAGGATTTTTTTGCGATTCGAGTGAAGGGCAAAGGCGCACATGCTTCCGCCCCGCAGCTCTCCGCTGACGCCGCGTTGGCCGCAGCCATGATCACGACGGCGCTGCAGCAGATTGTCTCGCGCAACATCGCTCCCCTGGATTCAGCCGTTGTGTCGGTGACGAAAATCCACACCGGAAGTGCCTTCAATATCATCCCGGAAACTGCAGAGGTCGGCGGCTGCACACGGTTTTTCTCCGACGAGACAGGCGCACTGATTCGTGAGCGGATTGAAGCCGTGACGAAGGCGACGGCGGAATCGGTCGGCTGCCGAGCCGAGGTTGAATTCACGCCGGTAGCGGCTGTGCTCAACAGCAATGCACGTCTGGCCGAAGAACTTCTCGCGGCCGCACGTGAAGTGGTGGGCGACGAGAAAGCTTCCTTTGCCGATATTCCGCAGATGGCGAGCGAAGACTTTTCCTACCTCGCCCGTGAGGTGCCGGGAGCTTACGGTTTTCTCGGCGGTCAGGCTTCATACGGCGCTTCAAACCTGCACAATCCGCAGTTTGACTTTGATGATCGGGTGCTCTCAACCGGCGCGGCGCTCTGGGTAACGATTGCGCGCCGCCGGCTAGCTGCGTCCTAATCCGGCAGCCGCTTCAAAAGTGTTCATTGCAGCGTACCAGCGCTTTATCACCGGAAGAGTGAAGCGCTGGGACGCAAATGTCTCCGCTTCATTGTGCGTGCAGAGTTCCGTCATTGTTTATTGTTTCGTCAGTGCGCTTTGGCAGCCAAGCTCAGGGCAGCGTCCTGGTCGTGCATAAACAATTGGGTCTGAAGAACCGCAAACGACCGGAATTTTGAAAAAGAAAACCGGTTCGGTGCATAACGCACGAACCGGTTCATGGCTTCATTTCTCTGGCGTTTAGAAGGCGAACCTTTGAAACATCAGCTCGCCCTCTGGAACGTTTGAGATGGGCTCAAGTCGTCGGGGCTTAGGGAGCCGGACGGAACTCCATCTGGGAAACAGCAGCGCCGCCGTTCTTATAGACCCGACGCATTGCGAGTGCAGTGCCGATCGATACGAGAGCGAGGAAGACAATGTAGGCCGAGAGCCCCATTGCACCGAGCGTGTCCGGATGCGTCTTGGCATAGGCATGGAGCGCAAAGGAGAGCTGCGGGGTGAAAGCGCCCGAGAGCGCATAGGCGATGTTGTAGGCAAATGAGATGCCCGAGAAGCGGATGCGGGCCGGGAAGACGTCGCACATGAAAATCGGGCAGAAGTTCATGATGCCCGCGAAGAAGCACGTGGCAAAGTAGGCGAGAACGACTTCAGAGACAACCGGAGCGGCCGTATAGAGAAGCGAGAAGAACGCCACACTTGAAACCGCGAAGCCCGCGGAGAAGAGGATGCAGAGGGTCGACGGATTGTGCTTATCCGCGAGTCGGCCGGTCAGCCAGCAAGAACTCACGATGCAGACCAGGCCGCCCATCTGGAAGTAGGTCGTCTCAAAGGGCGAGAAGCCAAGGACGCCGCCCACAAAACCCGGCATCAGCAGGATGAACACCACAATGCAGCCCGTGAGCACCCAGGTGATGAACATGGAGATCCAGATGCCGAAGCGCGAGGTCTTGACAACTTCTTCGAGCGGGAACTTGGCAAGCGCCTTGCTTTCGCGCATCTTCTTGAAGACCGGCGTTTCCTGAAGGAAGCGGCGCAGATAAATCGAGATCAGACCGAAGACGCCGCCGATCACGAACGGAACGCGCCAGGCCCAGTCGGAAAGTTCCGCCGGCGTGTAGATGAAGTTCATCAGGAGCGCAACGAAGGAACCGAGCAGAATGCCGCCGGTGACGCAGCCCGTGAGAAAGCCGACAAAGGCGTTCTTGTGGCCGGCTGGTGCGTGTTCATGAATGAAGACCCAAGCGCCCGGCAGTTCGCCGCCGATCGCGATGCCCTGGCAAATTCGAACGAGAATCAAAAAGAGCGGAGCAGCATAACCGATCGTTTCGTACGTAGGAATTACCGCGAGCGAGAAGGTCGGGATGACCATCAGCGCAATCGAGAGCATGAACATGTTCTTTCGGCCGAACTTGTCGCCGAAGTGAGCCATCACGACGCCGCCGAGCGGGCGGGCGAGATAACCGGCGGCAAAAGTGCCGTAAGTGTTCAGCATGGCCCAGAACTCACCGATCCCTGCGGGGAAGAAGTGCTGGGAAATAATCTTTGCGAAGAAGAACACGATGATGAAGTCGTAAAACTCCAAGATCCCGCCGAGCGATGAGAGCCCGAGTGTTTTGAGTTCGCCTCGGGACAGACCCGATGCGGAACATTGCTGCTTTTCCATTTTCCTTATTCCATGAATAGTTCGAAGTTGCAGTCCCTAGATCAAATTAGGGACAACCCGCACCAAAAGGTGACGTCTCTGATCTTAGTCAGGGCTGGCAAAGACGGAATACCCCTTTTGGCAGAGGTCTAAATCCGTATACAATGAAAATTAAGTGTCTTCGCTCAGGGGTTTAAACGGATCGGCAAATCACCTAAGTTAAATGGCGTAGCTTGGTTTAATCTTATTTGAACGAAGCTTGACAAAAGCGCAGACGTCTTGGATAAAACGCCTAATTGCGTTGTTAACGATATGATTTTCAATAAAAATCGATTATCGATAAATGCAAATTTGCAAGGACGGACCGGCATAAATCTCACAGGGCCCGATGGTCGGCGAGAAGCTTCGGGCTGATGAGGGGGCGCGAGCTTAGACGAGGGAGTGTCCATCCACAGTCCTTGGCTCGTGTTTTTTCGCAGTTTGCGGCATTTTGCCGGATGCATATTCGTAAGATCGGGTTAACCCGCTTTGCTTAACTTTGATGCACAATACGGTCTCGAAAAAAGACCCCCAGGAATCCACTCTCATCATGGAACGCACGCAACTCGCAGAACTGCTTGCCAAGGCTGAAAAAGCGGAGCCCTCCGAACTCACTGACCAAGAGATCGTCGCGCTGCTTGGGCTCACAGACCCGGAAGACTGCCGAATGCTTAAGGACGCAGCCTTTCGCCGCACGACCGCGCTGATGGGCCCGTACGTTTACTACCGCGGCCTGATTGAGCTCTCAAACATCTGCACGGCCAATTGCCGCTACTGCGGCATTCGCAAGGCCAACCACGACGTCAAGCGCTACACAATGACCAAAGAGGAAATTGTGGAAGCTGCGGTCTGGGCTGCTGACAACGGATACGGCTCCGTCTGTCTGCAGGCGGGTGAGCGCCGCGACGAAAAGTTCATTGAATTCATCTGCGAGTGCCTGCGGGAAATTCATCTTAGGACCAAGCGTCCGATGCTGCCCAAGGGTGTCGGCGTGACGCTTTCCCTGGGAGATCAGCGGGAAGAAACCTATCGCCGCTGGGCAAAGGCCTGCGGGAATCCGGAGTCGATCCGCTACCTGGCGCGCTTCGAAACTTCGAATCCGGAGCTTTTCAATCTGCTGCACTCAACCCCCGGCACCAACGAAAAGAATCTCGAGCACCGTTTCGAATGTCTGCGCAGTCTGCGCCGTGCGGGGTACCAGCTCGGCACGGGCGTGATGATCGGCATTCCGGGTCAGACGCTCGAAGACCTCTGCCGCGACATTCGTACGTTCCAGCAGCTTGACGTGGACATGATCGGCATGGGACCGTACCTGAAGTGCGAAGGAAATGACCTCGAGTCTCTCGGGCAGATGGAGCCGAAGGCGCTTTTGCAGCTTGCGCTCAATATGATCGCCGTGACGCGTCTCGTCATGGGGCCGATCAATATTGCCGCCGCCACGGCGCTTCAGGCCATCCGTGACGACGGACGCGAAATGGGCGTCGAGTACGGCTGCAACGTCGTGATGCCGAATCTTTCGCCGCAGCGCTTCCGCAAGGGCTATCAGCTTTACGACAACAAGCCCTGTCTCGATGACGAACCGACGCACTGCGCTTCGTGCCTTGAAAGGCGAATTGAAAGCCGAGGCCGTCTGGTGGGCTGGAATATGTCGGGAAGCTCCCGTCGATTCCTGCGCCGCGTCGGACGCCCCGATGAGGTGCGTCCGATCAAGGAATTCACCGCCGAAGGCAAGCGTCTCATCCGCCTGCATTCAGTTTGATTGCCTGCAAGAGCTTTGGCCGGCAAACACTAAGCCGGATCGGCGTGAATGCGCCGGATCCGGCTTTCAGCGTTTCGGGCCGTCGATGAATCAAACAAAGTTGACAATGAAGAGCAGGACCGGAAGCGCAAAGACCAAACCGATCGTCGTCGCGCCCACGGCTTCGGAGGCGAATTCTTCATCTGCACCGTGAGCACGGGCGAGAACGGCAATGACGCTTGACACCGGAAGCATGGTGGCGGCAACAAAGACTTTGCGCATCATGGGGTCGAGATCAAACGGTGCCGATACCAGATACATCACGAGCGGGCGCAGAATAAAGCACGAAAACATGACATACCAAACTTCTCGGGGCACGTGTCTGAGCTTTTCGAAGCCGACGCGGTGAATCGTCATGCCGATGAAAATAAGTGCCAGCGGAGACGCAATGGAGCCGAGGCTCTTAAAGGTTCCCATGAGAAAGCTCGGGATGGGTATGGAGATGAGCACGAAAACGATGCCGAGCAGGAACGCAACGACGGGCGGCGCGAAGATGACCTTGACGCTTTTGAGTGAAAAGAACTTCGGACGCACGCCGCCTCTGCGGGCTACCCCGTCCATTTGAATGCGGTAGAGGCCGGCCGACCAGATGAAAAAGCAGTTGGCAAAGAAGTAGACGAGCAGGTAGGGAATGCCGGCTTCGCCGAACAGCGCGGTTGTCATCGGCACGCCCACGAAGAGCACTGTTGCGCCCGAAAAGCTCGCAACGAATACGCCTCCGAGCTCCTTTCTCACGAGTCCGACTCGAATCATTGCCTCGGATATTGCCCAGTTAAGGCCGATGGTGATGAAAGGCAGAAAGGCCATCTCGAGGAGTTCGATCATTTGCTCGCGGCCGAACTTCGAAGTCACTGAATAAAAGAGAAAAACCGGAATGAGTGCATTAACGAGCTTGGCGATTGTGGCGCGGCCGGCGTCTGAGATGGTTCCATGATGGGCAAGCCACCAGCCGTAGCCGGCGACTAACACCAAAACCATGGTGTTGGAGATGGATTGGAGGAGAGCTTCTGACATAAAGAGTGCCCGGCTAATCCGGGTTTTTAAGGTTCGGGGGTTCCCTAATAGCTTTAGTCTAGGCCCAGAGCGGTTAAAGCTTCCTTGAGGACTTATACGCAATACATCGGCGGAAGACGAAATCAAATGTATTGACCGGTAATGCTCTGCGCCTCGGCTTTGACGTCTTCGGGCGTGCCCTGAACCACCAGTTCGCCGCCGGCATCCCCGCCGCCCGGTCCGAGATCGACGATCCAATCGGCCGAACGGATAACATCGAGATCGTGCTCAATGACAATGACTGTCGCGCCGCTCGCAAGGAGCTGTTCGAAAACTTTAAGGAGCACGGCTACGTCTGCCGGGTGAAGTCCGATGGTGGGTTCATCAAAGACAAAGAGCGCATCGCTCTGGCCTCTGCCCATTTCACTCGCGAGTTTGAGACGCTGAGCTTCGCCCCCGGAAAGTCCGGGTGTGCCTTCGCCGAGCGTGAGGTACCCGAGACCGAGATCAGCGAGCGTTTTAAGGCGCGAGGCGACGGTTTTAAGGTCTGCGCACGCTTGAAGCGCTTCGTCGACATCCATGTCCATGAGCTCGGGCAGCGAATAAGTGCGCCCGGCCTTGTTTGTGCGTTTGATAAGCTGCGCCTCCTTGGCGTAGCGCGATCCTCTGCAGTCCGGGCACGGAATATCAACGTCGGGAAGAAACTGCACGTCCAGACTCACCACGCCCGTGCCGTCGCAGGCGGGACAGCGCAGACGGCCGGTGTTGTAGGAAAAATCGCCGCTCTTCCAGCCGCCCGCCCTGGCGTCTGCCGTCCGGGCAAAGACTTTGCGGAGTTCGTCGTGGACATCAGCGTAAGTTGCAGCAGTAGAGCGAATATTGGTGCCGATGGGAGAGGCGTCAATGAGCTGCGCGCGGGTGATGCCGGACGCTTCTGCGGCACGGACATGGGCGGGGAGCGCTCTGCCTGCGGCTGCCGCCTGAAGCGCAGGGACGAGGCTTTCGAGCACCAGCGTGGATTTTCCCGATCCCGATACGCCGGTTACCACCGTGAGCCGCCCCTTGGGAAAATCGACTTCCAGAGGCTTGACGGTGTGGATCGCGAGCGTAGAAAGATGAATGCGCCCGAAGGCAAACATTTCATCCTTAGCGGCGCGTGACGTGCGCGCGGGCGCTGCACGGCCGGCGAGGTAGGGTCCGATGCGGGAGGCGGCGTTCGATTCTATGGATGCGACGGTGCCCTGAGCCAAAAGGGTGCCGCCCTTTGCGCCGGCGCCCGGCCCCATTTCAATCAGCCAGCCCGCCTCGCGCAGCACCTGCACATCATGATCAACGAGCACGATGGAATTGCCGTCGGCGAGGAGGTCGTGCATAACGCCGATGAGTCCTTCGAGGTTGGCCGGATGGAGGCCAATCGAGGGTTCATCGAGCACGTAAAGCACGCCGGTTGTCCTGTTGCGCACGGCGCGGGCGAGCTGCATGCGCTGACGTTCTCCCGTTGACAAAGTCGAAGATGCGCGGTCAAGCTGCAGGTAGCCGACGCCCAAGTCCGTGAGCCGCTTGGCAGCATCGAGAAAGGATTCGACAAGACGCTCGGCCATTGGGTGCATCGGCGGCGGAAGCGATGCCTCAATGCCTTTGACCCAATCAATGGCTTGCGTGAGCGTCATGCGGCAGACCGCGTCGAGAGAGATGCCGCGAACGCGGGGCGCCCGGGCAGCGTCCGAGAGCCGATTGCCGCCGCACGCCGGGCAGACGGATTCCTTGAGAAACTTTTCCACCCGTTTCATGCCTTTTTCGTCTTTGACCTTGGTGAGCGCATTTTCAACCGTGTAGACAGCATTAAAGTAGGTGAAATCAAGTTCGCCCGCACTGTTGGTGTTCTTGGCTTTGTAGAAGATCCGTTTTTTGACGGCCGGCCCGTGAAAAACGATGTCGCGCTCCTTGGGACTGAGATCCTTGAAAGGCACATTCGTGCGCACGCCCATCGCGCGGCAGACGTCGACCATGAGCGACCACATCAGGGTGTTCCACGGCGCGACGGCGCCTTCTTCAATTGTGAGGTTTTCATCGGGAACGAGCGTCGATTCGTCAACTGTTCGGATCAGACCCGTGCCGCTGCATTTAGGACAGGCCCCGCGGCTGTTAAAGGCCAGATCTTCTGCGCCCGGCGCAAAGAAATGCACGCCGCAGGTCGGGCAAACGATTTCCTTTTCAGCGGCGACATTGAGCGTCGGCGGCACGTAGTGTCCGTTTGGACAGCGGTGGCTTGCCAGGCGCGAGAAGATGAGGCGCAGGCCGTTGAGGAGTTCTGTTCCCGTTCCAAAAGTACTGCGGATCCCGGGAACAGCAGGCCGCTGGTGCATGGCGAGCGCCGCCGGCACATAAAGCACTTCGTCAACGACGGCCTTTGCGGCCTGCGTCATGCGGCGCCGGGTGTAGGTTGAAAGCGATTCCAGATAGCGGCGCGAACCTTCCGCATACAGCACGCCGAGCGCGAGCGACGATTTCCCGGAACCTGATACGCCGGCAATGCCGACGATCTGATTGAGCGGCACCTCCGCATCGATGTTCTTTAAGTTGTGTACGCGAGCGCCGCGCACCAGAATGCTCTTCGGGATCATGGCGAATCAACCATAAAAAAGGACGGCGAAGCGCCGTCCTTCCGATTTTCAGAGAGAGAATGGCAGTGCCGAAAGGTTACTGCGCTGTCGGCTCCACGTCGACCGCTTCACCGAGGAGGAAGAAACGGCCGCCGGAAACGTAATGCGTGGTGCGCATCTCTTTGGGCGCGTGCTCGAAGTCGGGTCTGCCGTTTTGGTAGACGCGTTCATCTCCCCAGGCGGCAACGGCCTGCCCGAGGAAGAGGTCGTACTTCTTTGAAAGTTCGTCCGTTTCGGGGAGTTTCTTGAAAATGGCCCAGGCCGAGCAGCCGCGGGCGAGCGGAATCTTGAAGCCTGGCTGCGTGAAGAGCGCCATCCCGCTTTTTTCGAGTTTTTCGGGATCTGCATTCTTGCTCACGGATCCAAGAGACAGGAGCTCAGGAAGAATGCCCGCAGAAGCAACGCCGAGCGCAAAGTATTCGGATTGATCCATGAGCTTGCGGGTGTAGTGGGATTTGTCCACTACCACCAATACCTTGTCGTAGTCAAGCGGCGAGGCCCAGCTCGCCGGCATCATGTCCGTTTTGCCGTCGTGTTCTGCAGAAACAAGCACCGTGCCGCCCAGGTTAAAGAGCTGCCAGATTTTTGCCGCATCCAGCGCAGCGATTTTGGGTTCAGTCATTGAAATTAGGCTCCAAAGCATCAGCAGCTGCCGCAGGCGGACCTCGCGCATGATGCGCGGCCTGAGCGGGAGTGCCGATAATGAAAATGCTTCACATTATGCTCGAGTGCAGACGGATCGTCTGCATTTCGCAATTCTTTGGTACTGATCCTAACCGTCTTCGCCCTTTGCCGTGGGTACAAAAAGATCGAAAAACTGCGCGATTGTGATCGATTGATACGGAAAAAAAGGGAGTCCCGCTCAAACGAAACTCCCTGAAAGGTTATGAATATGCGGCTGGACGCAGGCCCTTATGCTCTGGCACGCACAACGTCAATGATCGTACCGTCGCGGTACTCGACGATCCCGACGATGCGCTCGCCCTCGGGAATCGGACGGGCCTTGCCGCAAAGCCGCTCGGCCTTTTCACGGAGCTTTTCGATCGAATGAACTGGAAGCTTCGCTTTCGTGAAGCGCTCAAGCAGGTCTGTACGGCGCGGATTTACCGCAATGCCCCACTCGGTGACGAGAACGTCAACGGTTTCGCCCGGCGTGCAGATGGTGCGTACGCGGTCCTTGATCACCGCGATGCGCGAGCGGGTGAGGTTGGCCGTGATGATGGTCATCTTCGCGCCGGCCGCAGCGTCGCTGTGACCGCCCGAACCCCCCATGATGGCCCCGGCGGAGCCCGTCAGCACGTTCACGTTGAAGTCTGTGTCGATCTCAGTGGCGCCGAGAATGGCGCAGTCGAGCTGATTCACAATGCAGCCCGAATTAAAGGGGCTTGCATAGAGACATGCGCCGACCTCTTCATGAGCGGGATTCTCACGAACGGAGCGCACGGCTTCGAGGTCAAAGTCCTGTACGTCAAGGATGCGCTTGAAGAGGCCTTCTTCGAGCATTTTGACCAAGAGACCGGTGATGCCGCCCATGATGAAGCTGCCGACGACGTGCTTCTCTCGCATCATTTCCGCGATAAAGGCCGCTGCGGCGAGCGAAGCGCCGCCCGCACCAGTCTGAAGCGAAAAGCCGTTCTGAAGAAGGCCGGAAGCAGCAATCGCCTTGGCGGCGTTCTGAGCGATGAGGAGCTGCACCGGGTCTTTCGTCACCTTGGTTGTGCCGGAAACAATGCCGTTGGGATCGCCGATCTTCTCGAGCTCAACGACCCAGTCGACGCGTTCCTGAGAAATGGAGATCGGCGTGAGCGGATAAGGCTGCAGATTATCTGTGACGGCAACGACCTGATCGGCATAGTCCGCATCCGGGAAGGCGTAGCCCAGGGAGCCGCAGGCCGTCTCGCCCGTGACGCCATTGATGTTGCCGTATGCGTCGGCCGAAGGCGCTGCAATGAAGGCGACGTCGATGTGGAGGTCGCCGCATTCAATGGCGCGGGCTCGGCCGCCGTGCGTACGGAAAACAGCAGCTCGGGGGAGGCGTCCCGAGGAGACGGCCTCGGCTACTGGTCCGCTGACGTAGTCGGAATCGATGCGTGTGATAACGCCGGATCGGATGAATTCAACAAGCGGGGCGTGCACGGGGAAGATCGAACTTGCCGCGATGCGCAGATCCTTGATCCCGCGCTTTGCAGCCGCTGCAATCACCTGGTTCATCAGCATGTCGCCGTTGCGGAAATGATGATGGAAGCTGAGCGTCATGCCGCTTTTCAGGCCGACCTTCGTGAAGACGGCGTCAAGGTCCGGCAGGCACTTGGCCTCGCCCGGCAGTCTGCACTTGACGGGGGGCGCTGCGCGCGTCCCCGAGGGGCGGGCGGCGAACGCGCCGGCAAAGGGTTTGAGCTCGATGCCGTCGAGCTGATCGGGAATCTCGCGGCCGAGAATGGTCTTGCGCATGGTTATTCCTCCTCAAGCAGGCCGAGCATGTCTGCCATATGAATGGTGCGGCGGGCCCGGGCGACGATCGGCGCATCAACCATTTTGCCGTCGAGCGCAATGACGCCGGCACCCTTCTTCTGAGCTTCTTCAATGACGACAAGAATGCGCTTGGCCCAGGCGATTTCTTTCGCGGTCGGCGCAAATGCCTTGTGGATCACGCTGATTTGGCGCGGATTGATGGCAAACTTTCCCTTGAAGCCGAAGGTACGGGCGTTCTGAGTGTCGAGAAAGAGCCCTTCGGGATCGTTGGTATCGGCGAAGGGGGCATCGATGGAGTCGATGCCGGCTGCCGCTGCAGCGTTGGCGAGCATGCCGCGGGCAAAGATGAGTTCGCGGCCTTCGCGCGTGCGCTGAGTGCCCAGCGATGCGGTGTAGTCCTCGCCGCCGAGCGAGAGGAGCGTCACGCGTTTGCTCGCCAAGGCAATTTCGAGACACCGGGCGAGCCCCATCGGCGTTTCAATGAGCGGCATGATGAGGGTCTTCTTCGCTGCGCCGCAGGCCGCTTCAGCCTCTTCGAGCAGTGCTTCGCAGGCACGGATGTCGTCGATCGATTCGGTCTTGGGGAGCATGACTGCATCCGGGCGGCAGGGCACGACAGCAGCAATGTCCGCTTCGCCGCCGGTCGCGAGCGTGTTGATGCGCACGGCGCGTTCTACGCCCGCGTAATCAACGCTCTTTAAGGCGCTCGCAACCAAAAGGCGCGCCGCGTCCTTTTCTGCGGGCGACACAGAGTCCTCGAGGTCGAGGATGATGCCGTCAGCGCCGAAAACTGCGCCGGACTGCAGATTGCCGGGGTTGTTTCCCGGCAGAAACAAAAGCGTACGTCTCATGATGAGTGGTCCTTTGGCTGGTTTATAGGCCGGCGCGGGTAATGGCCGTCAGGGTGCGGGCGCGGATGGTGCAGTCGAGCGCGCCCTTGTCGCGGACGTCGACTTCGGCGTCCTCAATCCCGGCCTCGCGGCACGCATCCCGAATGACGGCTTCGATCGTGTCGCCGTAGGCGGCTTTCACGGAACTTTCAAGGTCGATGATGATCCCGCTCCCCGCAGGGGCTTCGGCGACCGTGATGACCGCGTCGTTGCTTTCGAGTGTTCCGGCTTGTCCTTGTCGCATGATGTGCCTCATGAATAAAGAGCTTGGCAGAGCAAAGTGCTTGGGATGAGGGCGATTTACTGAAGCGCGCGCATCAGAATCGTCGCGGCAATCACCGTGCAGGCGCCGCCCAAGCGGGTGGAAATCTGCGCAAAGGGCATCAGACCCATGCGGTTGGCTGCCGAGAGGATGGCGACGTCGCCCGTGCCGCCCAAGCCCGAGTGGCAGCAGGTGACGATCGCGGATTCGATCGGGTACATGTTCATGAACCGAGCGCAGAGGAGCCCCGAAGCAACCATGCCGAAGATGGTCGCCATGATCGTGAAGATGTAGGCCGGCGTGATGGCTGCGAGAACGTCATTCCAGGGCGTATAGATGACGCCCACGCCGACGAGAAGCGCCCAGGTGAGGTTGCCGGAGACGAACTTGTACCACTGCTTGGCGCCTTGCTCCATCACGGTCGGCATGATGTTAAGGACCTTGATGAGCGCGGCAAGGATGATCATCAGAATCGGCGCGGGGATCGGAATCCAGAGGGCGAGCACCTTGGCCGCACAGAAGAAGCAGCAGGCGAGGACGAGGCCCGCGCCCATCATCTTGACGTCGAGCGGGGCTTCTTCGGCCTTGGCGTTCGTAATGTCGGAGAGGTCGCCCGACTTTACAAGGGTGCCGTTGCCCGAGAGCTTCGGGAAGCGCTCGCCCATCTTTTTAAGGTAGCCGGCGGACATGATGGCGAAGAGGTTGCCGAGCATCGCAGCAGGCACGAAGTGCACGAGGAACTGATCGGCGGACTGATTCAGAATTTCCGAATAAGCAGCTGCGAGCGGAAGGATGCCTTCACCCACGCCGCCCGAAAGGATCGGAATCACGATGAAGAAGAACGTGTGATAGAGATCTTCGCCGCAGAGCATGCCGGCAATGCAGCCGAGAATCGACGCAACAACCGTGCCGACCACGAGCGGAACGAACATGCGCAGGAACCCCTGCACGAGCACGGTGCGCACCATGCCGAGAATGGAGCCCACAACGAGGCACGAGATGTAGAAGTAGAGAAAATTCGCACCCTTGGTGAAGGCCGTGATCGCCTTGATGGCGTCACTGTTCAAGAGGCCGTAGTAAACCATTGCTGACGGAATAAAGATCGACAGAATGGCCGGGCCGCCGATGTCCTTGAGAATCGGCACCTTGAGGCCGATGTCGCCGAGCAGAATGCCCATCACCATCATGATGGCAATGCCGCCAACCATGTCGGCGGGCAGCTGGCCGAAAATCGTTGCTGCAGCCACGATGACGGCGAGTACGAGGTAGACCGGCGCGGGCACGGGCCCGATTTTGAGTTCGCAGGCGGTCTGCCAGAAAGTTTTGGAAGTGGTTTCCATAATGGGCCTCCGGAATAAGAGCACTTTCATTATGGAAATAGGTTTTTCAGAAGTCTCGCTTAGGAGATTAAGTAGATCGATTATGTAAGTTTTGAAAGTACGGCTAAAAGCGGATCAATTCAATATTGATAAAAGTGCTGCTAAAGCGCGCGATAAAGTTTTACGGGCCGTCCTTTCCCGCCGTATGAAAGTTCACCCTGAATACGATTGTTTTCTTCGAGATAAGAAAGATATTTGCGTACGGAAATTCGAGAGAGTCTCACGTCGTCTGCAACTTCCTGAGTGGAAACGGGCGCTGATGCAGCATTGACCGAGGCGAGGATTTTTTCCAAGGTATCCGCATCAATGCCCTTGGAAAACTGCTGCGGCGGGGCGCCGCGGTGAAAAATGTTGTCAAGGTCGGACTGGTCGAAGTCTTCGGCTTCATGGAGAAGCCGCCAGCGTTCGGCGAAGGTGAGCAGCGCCGCCTTGAAGCGCTCGAAGGTGAAGGGTTTGATGATGTAGTCGGCGACGCCGTGAGCGAGCGCCGTGCGCAGACTTTCCTTATTCTGCGAGGCGGTGATCATGATCACCGAGACCGACGGTGCAAGGTTCTTCAAGTGTTCGAGAAAAGAGAGTCCGTCCATTTTCGGCATAAAGACGTCAAGGAGCACCAGATCGACGCTCCCGGAAAGCGCTTTGATCTTTTCGAGCGCCTGCAGGCCGTCGGCCGCCTTCGCAATGACGCAGAACCCAGGCAGGCGGGAGAGGTAGGTTTCGTTCACGCTCGCCACCATCGGATCGTCTTCAACAATCATCACGCGGATCACTTCTTTCTCCTTATTCGGGGCCCGCAGCCTGCATCACAATCTTAAGCACGGTGCCGGCCGGGTAATTGCTTTCGATTTCGATGGAGCCGTTATAGGCGTGCACGGCCCGGGCAACGAGATAAAGACCGTAGCCGTGGCCTTCGCCCTTGGTGGTGACGCCCTTGCGGAAGTACTGCATTGGGTCGCCCTTAAAGCCGCACCCGGAGTCGGACACTTCGACGGCCCAGATTGGCTGGCCGCTCGTGATGCGGATGCGCACGCACCGTTCTTCGGATTCGTTCACGGCATCCATAGCGTTGTCGAGGAGGTTCCCGACGACGGAGAGCAGGGCCTGGCGGAACGGAGCGTCAGGGATTTCGTCGGCATGGGAATCGGGCTCCACGTCGAGTTCAATGCCGAGTTCAGCTGCGCGGGCAACCTTGCTCTGGAGGAACGCCGCGAGAACTTGATCCTTGATCAGGCGGGCAATGCGACCGTTATGCACTTCATCGGCAATGCGCAGCTCTTCGACGTAGCGCTCGAGCTCGGGGTACTGCTGGTTCTTCACGAGTCCGTTGATGACGTGCAGCGTGTTGCGGTAGTTGTGGGCTCGAACCCGCAGGGCTTCGATCCACTTTTTGGCTCCGGTCAGCTCTTCGGCAAGCTCCATCATGTCGCTTAAATCCCGGAAGGTTGCGACGGCGCCCATGATCTTCCCGCTCACGACGAGCGGAACACGGTTGGTGATGATCACGACGCCGCCGAGATTCTGTTCGGCATCGTTTTCCGCGCGTCCGGTGCGCACCACCTCCAAGAGGTGCGTGTGCGGGATGGCCTTGTCCACGGGCTGCCCCAGCACATCCGAAGGGAGATGGGCCTTAGCGAGAATCTTGCGCGCCTGATCGTTCACGACCTGAAGCCGCCCGGCAGCATCGATGACGAGCACGCCTTCGCGCACGGACTTTAATACTGTGCTGCTGATGGTGTTCTGCAGCGCAATCTCTTCGGGCTCCATGCCGAGGAGCGTTTTCTTGAGCTTCCTCGAGAAAATGATGATGGCGAGAAAGCCAACGAGGAACACGAGGGAGATGCCGCCCAGCATCTTCGTCATGCGGGCCTCGGTGAGCGTTTTGGCATTGGCCGTCGTAATGCCGGTGACAACAGCGCCTACCTGCCGGCCGTCATGAAAGATCGGCGTGAAGGCACGGATGGACTCGCCGAGGGTGCCGATCGAAACGGAGATGTATTCCTCTCCTCGCAAAGCGCCGCTCTCATCAGCCCCCTGGATGTGCAGACCAATCTTCGCGGGATTAGGGTGCGAAAGGCGCTTGCCGTGGTTGTCAAAAATGACAATGAATTCCACGCCGGTAGCGAGCCGCACCTGCTCGGAGTAGCGCTGGATGCCTTCGAGCCCTTCCGGAGTGAGCGGCGAACGCGCCATCCAGTCCTGCAGCTTTGAATTGGAGGCGACAAGCCGAGAGATCGCCTGAGCGCGGTTCGAGACGTCTTCATGCACGAAGTCGCCCTCGTAGACCTGAATGAATTTCAGGATGACGAGAAGCATCAGGCACAACAATGCTGCCGTTAATGCAAGAAGTTTTGTTTGCAGGCGCATTTAATATTCAAGAGACCGGACAGTGTTTATTGAAGGGCCGGTATTCCTGTCAAAAGTGTTTTCATAATTGCCTGACACTGATTTACGAGCGCAGACAGGGCAAATTTAATTGTATCTTTGCAGTCTGAATGTGAGGGTGTTTGGTAATTAAAGTAACCTGAAAAATCAAAAGATTTGCGCAGATAATGAAATGAAGTTAAACCTCCGCAAAGCGGGTGCGCTATGGAAGAGATCCGGAAAATACAAGCTGCTAATCCTTCAGAGTGGGAGAAGGTGACGGCATTTCTTCGAGAACGAGATCTGCCGGTGCGGCGCGAATATGCGGATGCGTGCTTCGGCGCTTTTATCGGCGGCCGGCTCGTCGGCACGGTCATTCTGTCGGGCAGTGTTGTGCGCAATACCGCGGTCGACCCCGAAATGCGTCACAAAGGGATTGTCGAGAAGCTCTTTACCGCGGTGATCGAAGAGGCGCGCGAGCGCGGCATCTTTTACCTGCAGCTCTTTACGAAGTCTCAAAATGCCGAAGCTTTCAGCGGCGCGGGCTTTCGGCTCGTGGAGAATGTTCCGCCCTACGCGTGCCTTCTGGAATTCGGCAGCTGTTCACCCCAGAAGTGGATCCGGCGCATCTGCGCGGGCGGCGTGAACCCAAATGCGCGGTCTTCGGCTGTTATTGTTAACGCCAATCCATTTACGCTGGGGCACAAGGCTTTGATTGAGCTCGCGGCGCGCGATGCTGAGCAGTGCATCGTTTTTGTCGTTGAGGAAAACCAGTCGGTTTTTCCGTTTGACGTCAGACTGGCGCTCGTGCGCGCAGGCACTGCCGATCTGCCCAATGTCCGCGTAGTGCCTAGCGGCCCGTACATTATTTCTGCCGGGACCTTTCCCTCCTATTTCCTAAAGAAAAACGAGCGGCTGCCGGCTCAAACGCATCTTGACGGAACCATCTTTGCGCATCTGCTTGCCCCGGGGTTCGGCATCACCAAGCGCTTCGTCGGGACGGAGCCGACGGACCCGGTAACCCGCGCATATAACGAAGCGTTGAAAGACGTCTTCAAAAAGTACGCGCTCGAACTCGTGGAAGTGCCGCGCATTGAAGACGGAGTCGGCGCGATTTCTGCCTCACGGGTGCGTGCGGCCTGGACGGCCGGCCGAATGGACGAGGTTGAGGAGTGGGTGCCCGCACCGACCCTCGCCTATCTCAAGTCTCCTGAAGGGACCGCATTGTGTGAAGCGCTCCGCAGGGAGGCGTCATGAGCGCGGTGATGCACTGCTATTCGCCGGACGCCCCTCAGACGGAGCGCCTTGCCGCCTATCTCGAAGAGAAGGAAGCGCGCGTCGAGCGCCGGAAGGCCTTTTCGCGGCGTCACGCCGGAGAGACGGTGGTTCAGCTTGCGCTCAATATTCCCGGCCGAATCAAGGATTCCGCGCTGCTGCGGCGGCTGCTGGCAAGCGGCATGTCTGAGTTTGCCCTGCAGTTTCCGCAGTTCACCGAGTGCGCGCTCACCAATGCTTCAGCAGGTCCTTCGGCACTCTTCGCGGCAGCAGAGACGCCGCAGAGCGTCAAGGAGAAGACCGCTGAGCTCGAGGCCCTCCATCCGTGGTCAAGGCTCTATGACTTTGATGTCTATGATGCCGGCGGTAAGACGGTCTCTCTGGCTTCACGTCACGGGATGGGCCGCACATGCTTTGTCTGCAGCCGGCCGGCAGCGCTTTGCATGCGGGAAAAAAGCCATTCTGCCGAAGATGTCGCGCAAAGCGTGACCGATCGGCTGGCAAGATTCGCGGCGTATGAAACCGCCTTCACCGTGTCTGCGGCCGCCCGTCGTGCGGGCGTACTGGCGCTGCGTGCGGCACTTTATGAGGTTGGACTCCAGCCTAAGCCCGGTTTAGTGGATCCTGCACACTCGGGCTCCCACGAGGACATGGACTTCTTCACGTTCCAGAGAAGCGCCGCGGCGATTTCATCCTTTTTTCCGCGGTTCTTCGCGGCGGGCGAATGGATTGCCGACGACCCGGCATTTCTGCTCGCGGTGCTGAGACTCATCGGACTCGAAGCCGAGGAAGCCATGTATGAAGCGACGGGCCATATCAACACGCACAAAGGGCTCATTTTTTCACTCGGCCTTGTCCTCGGCGCGGCAGGTGAGGTGAGCGCAGCGCAGCGCGAAGCATTCGATGAGCTCGATGAAAAGACCTTCATCAAAAACGTTTTGGATAAGACCGCTGAGCTCGGAAGACTCACCCTCACGGATTTCACCGGAAGGCCCTCTGAAGAAACGCCGGGTATGCGTGCGCATCGTGACTATGGACTCACGGGCATTCGCGGTGAAGCCGCGGCGGGCTTTCCGGCCATTGAGACGCCGCTCCTCGCGCTCTGCAGTCTGCCGGAGGCGGATCTGGATGCCCGCAGACTGCTTGAGGCGCTCTTTGAAATCATGAGCGAACTTGACGATACGACATTGGTGCGGCGGGGCGGTATTGAGGCGCTTGCGGCAGTGAAGCGCTGTGCTCGTGATTTGCTCCAGTCCGGCGCTTTGCGCCAAGCCTCGTGGCGTGATGCTGTCCATACAGTGGACCGCGAGTTCGTCGCCAGACGTCTGTCGCCGGGGGGCGCAGCAGACTGCCTGTCGGTGATGCTCTTCCTCATCTGGCTCGCGCGGGAGCAGTGAAGGCTAATTGGCGTTCGCAGCACTTCATCGAAGCTGCTCGATGGACTGAAACGCCAGCAAATGAGGGGCGCAGTTAGTTAAGCGTCATGCCATTCGCAGCCGATTGCTCGAGATGAATCGGAAACGAAAACGTCGTATATGTGGTGTATATCTTAAATGTAATACGAACTTACATTATTTGATTTCCTTTAAAAACAATATATTGGTGCCGTAACGGAAAAAGACTGGATTGCGGAGAGTACAGGGTCAAAGCCATGATTATTGCGGTCCGCAAACCCATCAGGGTTGCATGAATCATCGAAAAACATTTTGTTTTCTGAATGTCAGACAGATTTTGACGAAGCTTCGTGCAGGGATTACGCAGCGCTTTGCTGCTTTTAGGCAATTGCGCCATTTTTTTTGATTTAAACCTCTTCAAATGAAAAAAACACTTGCTGCACTCTCCGTTCTTGGAGCTTTCGCCGGTTCATCCTTGGCTGCTGATGTCACCCTTTATGGTGTTATTGATACCGGTTTGGTTTATCAGCATGCAGATGCCGATCTGCCGGATGTCGATACGGTTGACACCTTCCAGATGAAGTCCGGCGTGACCGCCGGTTCCCGATTTGGCCTGAAGGGTACGGAAGACCTCGGCAATGGGCTTAAGATCGGCTTCGTTCTTGAAAACGGTTTCGTTTCGGACACGGGGAGCTTCACGCAGAATAACCGCCTTTTTGGCCGTGAGGCCCAGCTTAACTTGTCCGGCGCTTTCGGCACCGTCGCCTTCGGCCGGATGGGCAGTCTCGCGAGCGGCAACGGTACCTTCGGGCTTCTCGGCAGTCTGTCGCCTTTCGGGACCTCCTGGGGCGAGTATGCGGCTAATGCCAGCACCGTGATGAGCGGTTTTGACCGCTATGACAACACGGTTACCTACGCAACGCCGGCCTTTGCGGGCTTTAAGGCTTATGCCCAGTATTCGTTTGATACCGACAGCAAGGATGACTACGACGGTGCAGGCCTGCATGGTGTGGAAGGGAAGTCGTCCGTCGACCGCTATTACGCGATTGGGCTCACTTATACCAACGGTCCCCTTAACCTTGCTGCCGTTGTTGACCAAACGAACTTTTCAACGACAAAATGGAACGGCGTGGATTGGGGCAATCCGGTCGATGATGCGCTGACAGTGACAGTAGGCGGCAATTACGATTTCCAGGTTGTCAAGCTCTATGCCGGGGCTCAGTATTTTGACAATGCAGACTTGAACAGCATCGACAATATTTTTTCGAAAGATTTTGCGCTGTCTCCCGCACAAACTGAACGTTTCCAGGTAAAGGGTTATGGTCTCACGATCGGCGCGGATATCCCGGCGGCAGGGGGTACCTTCAAGGTGGCAACTTCCTATCTGGACGGCACGATTGACAAGGTGAACGGCTGGGATATGGCAACCGCAATCGGAGCAACTTTCGGCGAAATTGATATTTCCCGTTGGAACACATCTGCAGGGTACCTTTATTCGCTCAGCAAACGTACTTCGCTCTACGGCGTCGCTTCTTACTCATATCAGACGGTGAAAGGGCAGAAAGATTTCAATGGGTATTCCCTCGATGTTGCCCCGACGGTCATTGAGGTCGCCGCAGGTATTGTGCATAAGTTCTAAGCGCTGATTTTTCTTTCAGGCATTTGGGAACGATTGAAGCCCCAGCAGGTGACCCCTGCCGGGGCTTCAGCATGATTGCTTATAGGCGCATGAATAAGCTGATCAATAAAAAACATTTCTTCCCTGTCAGAGGGCCTTCAGCTGCGCCGAAAGCGCTTGGGCATGCTTTCTGGCGTTGGCAAGATAGTTTTCTTTGTCATTTTGGGCGGCAGGAACGGAGTAGCCGTACGACACGACGGGTTCGGCAAAAATCATGCTGCAGGCTTTGGCGGTGACGGCGAGCGGCGTGAGGAGCTCAAATACCGTGTGGCCGGTAAAGCCGCCGCGTTGGTAGGCCGCCTCCGGAGCGCCGGCGGTGATGGAAAGCAGCACGGTTTTGCCCGAAAGCTTTGCGCCTGAACCATAGGCAAATCCGTGAAGCAGCACCTCGTCAATCCAGGTCTTCAGGAGCCCCGGCACCGAGTACCAGTTAAACGGGAATTGGAGCACGATGACGTCGGCTTTCAGGAGCGCTTCCTGCTCTGGGACCGGATCAAAATGGCCGTCCTTCACTAGTGAAGCGAGTTCGCGGAATTGGGCCTGCGGAAACGCTGTTCTGAGGCTCTCCAGAATGGTTTTGTTGGCGAGTGATGCCGAGGGATTGGGATGGCCGGATACAACCAGAATGTTCTTCATGATCAAAATTCCTTCTGCGGGGGCGGTCATTTCTTGGAAACACCGCTGTGAGCATTGATATATAGTTCGATATCGAACGTTGATGAATGAATACTAATCCGGCTGGACCGCGTGAAGCGTTATTAGCAAAACTCAAAACGTATCCAAAGATTGCTAAGGGTCAACCCTTAGAAGACTGAGTCTGGTCAAAACGGATGAATTCAAATGCCCCAGAGGACCGAAAGCCCATTGGAAGGCAGAAAAGGTTGGATAAACTTCATAGAAAGGCGGGTAAACCCGCGTATGCGAAAAAAGTATCCACAAACGCTCTCAAGCCGATAGAACCGGCTGGCTCAGAACGACATGACCCGCCTCAGCTTTCGGTTTGCAAAACGAAAAAGCACTGCTTGGTGCCGTTGGGCGCTGCGCTTTGCTTGCTGTATTCTCGCGGCTGCGGTGTCGGTCGATATCCCAGCAGAAGAGAGGGGAACCGGGGCTGTCGTTTCGCTGGACCATTCTGCGGCAGACTTGAAGGTGCCTCCTGATGCGGGAGTCATTCCTGTGCCGGGGACAGATCCGATACGCATTGCGGTCATTACATTTGCACTGCCGCGCGACAATCTGCTTATTGCCGAAGCGACGAAGCTTGCGCTGGCGCCGCTCTTTCCCAATCGCGGCATCAAACTGATTTTCTGTACGTTCGAAGAGTTCGACCGTATTGTTTTGAGCCGCGGAGCCGAGTTTATTCTCGGCACTTCCGGCGCGGTCACACGGCTTTCAACCTTTGGCCTTCGTCCGCTCGCCACGCTGGTTTCCAAGGGAGGCCCGGATCCCAACCGCAATGAAGGGTCAGCGGTGATTGTTCGAGAGGATCACAGGGAATTTCAAACCTTAGGCGACTTGAAAGGGCGCACGATTGCGGCGAGCAACGCGCTTTCCTTCCCGGGCTGGCAAATTGTGCTCGGTGAAGTCGCAAAGTTCGGCATCAATCCCAACGAGTTTTTCGGGAAAACGATTTTCACGGGCGACGCTCGGTCGATTTCGGATATTGTGAAGCTCGTATTGGATGAAAAAGCGGATGCGGGCGTCCTGCGGCTCTGTGCGTACGAGCAGTTTATTGAGCGCCACCCCGAAGCTGTCGGCGAGCTTCGCATTCTGGATCGACGAGACAATGTGGACGTGGCTTGTGTGCACTCCACGGACCTTTATCCGGGCTTCACCATGGCCTCAACGGAGCTGATTTCGCCCGAGGCCGCGCGGCGCGCGACGCTTGCGCTCCTGTCGATGCCGCCCACCGAGCGCGGTGCCCGCTGGACGATTCCGACGAACTACAAGTCCGTGGACGCGCTGCTTGAAGCGATTCACGTGGGACCGTCCGAGAAGCTCCGGGCGACGATGCTCACGACTATCTCACCTGGATGCTTGTCATTGCGCTTCTGATTCTCGGGCTCCTCTTCCATGGCTGGCGGGCAGAAGTGCTTGCGCGCCGCCAGGGTGAGCGCGTTCGCGAATTGATGGAGCAGAAGATGGCGCAGGCCTCTCGTCTGGCATCCATGCAGCGTGCAGCATCGCTCACGCAGATCTCAAGCATTTTTGCTCACGAACTGCGCCAGCCCCTTACATCGGCATCGCTTTACGCGGAGGGGCTCGCCCGCCAAATTCGCCGAGGTTCGGCCGATCCGGACCGCATGGCCAAAATCGCTGACCGGATTGCCGACGAAACACAGCGGGCGAGTGAGATTGTCGAGCGTGTGCGCGCCTATGCCAAAGGCCGCAGACTGGAGCGATCCGTTCTGTCGACCGCCGATGTGATGCAGAGCGCCGTGCGCCTCTGGCGCGGACAATCCATGCGGGACTTTCCGCTCTGGGTGCTGGTGCCTAAAAGTGCCGCCCATATTTCTGCCAACGCCTTCGAACTCGAGCTTGTCTTCGTCAACTTACTGAAGAATGCCGCCGAGGCCGCTCAGGCCGCCTGGGCCGCCGACGAGTCAAGCGGCAAGCCCAAACCGGTTAATCTCACGAAGGCCCCGGAGGTTCTCGTGGGCTCCGGACCCTTGGTCGCCTTTACCGCTGAAGTCATCGGCAGCAGCGTGGTATTCATGGTGGCCGACAGCGGCAAACCCCTTTCCGACGAAGAACTCGTGCGCATTGAGGCGGGTTCGAGTCAGCCGCAGGCCGGATCGAGTCAAAAATCTAACGGTCTGGGGCTCGGCCTTGCTATCGTCCGATCGATCGTTGAGGCCTGCTTCGGCGCCATTACTTTTGGGCGAACGGATCTTAATCCTCGCCTGACCGGACTCGCCGTGCGCGTGGCGCTGCCGCTTGTCAGCACATCACAATCCGGCAGAGCCCAAACGGATGTTTCCATTCCTGTGCCTCATGAGCCGGCCGCAGAGTCGGCACAGTCTCTTCCAAAGGATTCAAAGGACCCCAGCAAATGACCGCCGCTCCTATTATCCGCATTGTCGACGACGATCCCAATATTCACGATGCATTGGCCTACGTCCTTGAAAACGAAGGCTTTATCGTGCGGCACTATGAGAGTGCAGAGTCCTTTCTCATCAACGATCGTCCGGAAGATCCCGGATGCGCGATTCTCGACGTTCGCATGGGGGAAATGTCCGGCATTGTTTTGCATGACCGGATGAAAAAGCTCGGTTCAAAGCTGCCCTGTATTTTTCTTTCAGCGCATGGCGACGTTGACATGGCGGTGGATGCCATTGAAGCCGGCGCCGTCACTTTTCTCTCTAAGCCCGTGCGGACGGAAAAACTGCTCGCTGCAATTGAGCGGGCCCTGACGATTGCTCAGTCTCTTGCTTCTGGGGATCCCGGGCAGACGCTTGACGGCACGCCGGCGAGCGAAACCGCGCTGACCGATGAAGCCGCTCGACAGGCGGCGCTCACTGAAGCGGCCCGCACGGCCTTTCTCTCACTCTCAGACCGAGAGCGCCAGGCGGCGCTTCTTGCCGTCTCGGGACTCACCAACCGGCAAATTGCTGAACGCCTTGAAATCGCTGTGCGGACCGTTGAATTTCATCGGGCCGGTTCGATGCGCAAACTCGGATGCCATTCCGCCGCTGAGCTCAAGGCCAAGCTCTCGCTGGTGCCTGAAGCAAGAGAGGCCTTTGAATAAATACTTGGGGTTTGTCCCAAAGGCTGAAACGAATTTTCACAAATTTGAGTTGCCTAGAAATTCTGCAGTAGACAATAAATTCTTATTCATATGGGTTTGTTAAATCGATTTTTTTATTCATGATGAGTGATGCAAAGCTTGACTTTTCAATAGTCAGGATTAAACTTTCAGCATCATTTTTATAGGAGACGAGCGGTGGACGAACACCCGAGTCCTTTGTTGATTATTTAGTCAGGCCGCTACAGAGAAACACTTTCTCTGCGCTGCCTGCCGACACTATCAACGATCAATACGGCGGGCAGCGATCTTCAATTTGACGATTGCTACCCAAAATCAATTCAAAGTTGGAGCAGATCGTCATGTTCACCTATATCCAACAGCTCTTTCCCCCTTCGCGGATCTGATCTGCGCGAGGCGGCTTCCCTTTGCTGTGCTGCGTCTATTTGACCAGAGCAGGAGGACAGGGCTGATTTTGCCCGGAAATTTCGAAATAGATGCGCTCACCGCATGCTGTACGGGGAGTCCTTGTTCGGCAGGGTTCGCTGGCGTGAACCTCTGACTGCGGTGTTTTGGGTCTGGTCGAGCCGATTCAGTTCGGTGCCTTTCATTCGTCCGGTGAATATCGAGAGCCGCCGCAATTTCGTTCATAGAAAAACTTTGAATGCATTTTCTTAGTGCAGGGGGATTTTTGCGTCCAAAAAAAATGGACGCGTTCTGATCATTTTTAATGGTCAGTACGACAATTTTCAAAAAAACTGCTGACCTCAAATATTACGGTTTCTCATTGACTGAGGAAGGCGTCTTCACCGCTAAAGAATGGTGAACGGCAGTCACAAATGAAATGAAGACATATGGCGATGGACTGGAGAACCATCGGCCGTCTGACGGCGCTGCGCCTCATGCGCGGCAGTGAAACCCTGACCGCTCACTGCGTCGGGAGCGCTTTAAGCGACAAGCAGCGCAGCGGTCAACCCAAATTCAAGAGGTGTGTCATGACCGACATGACCAAAAAGAACCGGCTCCTCGGCCGGAATGCTGCGGAAAACGGGAAGCAGCGCAAAACCAGAATTTTCGCGGTTGAACGGGCAGCCCATCAAACACTCGATGTGGTGCTTGCCTGGCTAAGCGCAACGCCTGCCGGGCTGAGTGCCGAAGAAGCCAAAAAGCGTCTTGACATTTACGGCCGCAATGAGGTCGCTCAGGAAAAGGCGCCGCCGGTTTACCGCCAGCTTTTAGGCGCCTACAACAGCCCCTTCATTTACGTGCTGCTCGTGCTCGTTGCGATCAGCTGCTTCACGGATGTTTGGCTCCCCATCGCGCAGGGCGAAGAAGCTGAACCGGCCGGCATCGTCATCATGTCAACGATGATTATCTTGAGCGGTCTGCTTCGCTTTTGGCAGGAATTCCGCACGAATAAGGCCGCTCAGGCGCTGAAGTCAATGGTAAAGACGACGGCAACGGTCCGGCGTCCGGGGGACGGCTCTGCATCGCAGTCCCGCGCAGAAGTCGATATCAGTGAATTGGTTCCGGGCGATGTGGTCTATCTCGCTGCCGGTGATCTTGTGCCGGCCGATGTGCGACTCCTTGAATCGCGCGACTTGTTCGTCAGTCAGTCCATCCTGAGCGGCGAAGCGCTGCCGGTCGAAAAAGGGGATGCTGCACCCGATGCGGCCCTGCTGACGACCCGGAAGACGCTGCCGAATGCTGATGCCAAAGCGGACCTGCTTGACCTGAAAAACATCTGTCTCATGGGAACCAATGTCGTGAGCGGCCATGCATCAGCCTTGGTCGTGGCAACCGGAAACAGCACTTGGTTTGGTTCGCTTGCCAAGTCGATCATCGGCACCCGCGCCATGACCGCTTTTGATCGAGGCGTCAACAGCGTGAGCTGGGTGCTGATCCGCTTCATGCTGGTCATGGCTCCCGTTGTGCTCTTCATCAACGGATTTACCAAAGGCGACTGGCTTGAGGCCTCACTCTTCGCACTGGCTGTTGCGGTCGGGCTGACGCCGGAAATGCTGCCCATGATCGTGAGCTCCAATTTGGCCAAAGGGGCAGTTGCCATGAGCCGGCGCAAAGTGATCGTCAAGCGCCTGAATGCCATTCAGAACTTTGGCGCAATGGACGTCCTCTGCACGGATAAAACCGGAACGCTCACTCAGGACAAGATCATCCTCGAGCATTATCTGGATGCGCAGGGCAAAGAAAGTTCGACCGTGCTCACCTATGCCTGGCTTAACAGCAGCAGCCAGAGCGGCGCCAAAAATCTGATCGATCAGGCTGTTCTTCGCTGCGGCGAATCTCATTTGGATCGAGCCGTGCGCGAGCGCTTTATGAAGCTCGACGAGCTGCCTTTTGACTTTGTCCGCCGCCGTGTATCGGTGCTCGTTGAAGATACCGCTTCCAAAGAGCGCTGCTTGATCTGCAAAGGCGCGGTGGAAGAAATGCTCAGCATCTGCACGCACCTGCAGGAGGGCGCCTCTTTGGTGCCCCTCACGCCAGAGCGCGCCCAAGGGCTTCTCGAACAAACGCAAGCCTTCAATAAGCAGGGATTCCGTGTGCTGATCGTTGCGAGAAAACGCTTGTCCGACCATGGAAAGACGTCGCTTGTCAACGACGATGAGTGCGGTCTCACGGTCGAAGGCATTCTCACTTTCCTCGATCCGCCCAAAGAGAGCGCACGCAAAGCCATACTGGCGCTGCGCGAACACGGCGTAGCGGTCAAGGTGCTTACGGGCGACAATCCGGTCGTGACTGCCAGCATTTGCGCTGAAGTCGGCATTGACGCCGATCAGGTTCTGGTCGGATCGGAAGTCGAGGCCCTTTCGGACGCTGAGCTCGCTCAAGCGGCACAGACGGGCAGCATATTTGCCAAACTCACGCCGCAGCAGAAGGCCCGCATTCTGCGTGTGCTGCAGAAAAACGGCCGCACGGTCGGCTTTTTAGGAGACGGCATCAATGATGCCCCGGCTTTGAAAGACGCTGATGTCGGCATTTCCGTCGACAGCGCGGCCGATATCGCCAAGGAGGCGAGCGACATCATCTTGTTGGAAAAGGACTTGATGGTGCTCGAAGAAGGCGTTCTCAAAGGACGCGAAACCTTCGGCAACATTATCAAGTACATCAACATGACGGCGAGCTCAAACTTCGGCAACGTTTTCTCCGTGCTCGTTGCGAGCGCCTTTCTGCCGTTCCTGCCGATGCTGGCGATTCATCTCCTCATCCAGAATTTGCTCTATGACCTCTCTCAGCTTGCTCTCCCCTGGGACAAGATGGATCCGGAGTTTCTGAAGAAGCCGCGCAAGTGGGATGCGCAGAATATCGGCCGCTTCATGCTCTGGATCGGTCCGACGTCCTCGGTCTTTGACATTGCAACTTACGCCGTGATGTGGTTTGTCTTCGGCGCCAATTCAGCGGCCAGTCAGTCACTCTTCCAATCCGGCTGGTTCATTGAGGGACTGCTTTCGCAAACCTTGGTGGTACACATGCTGAGAACCGAAAAAATTCCGTTCTTCCAAAGCTGTGCCGCGCTGCCGGTTCTGCTGATGACGGTTGTGATTGTGGCTGTCGGCATCGGCATTCCGTTTTCGCCGCTCGGTGCAATGGTCGGCCTGCAGCCGCTGCCCTGGACATATTTCCCGTGGCTCGCCGCGATTCTCTTCAGTTACTGTCTGCTTGCACAAGGCATGAAGCGCTTTTACATTCGTCGCTTCGGACAGTGGTTCTGAGCGGACATCGCGGAAATGAAGTGACTCAGTACACTTGCTAAGTAGGCAGTTAACTGCCTACTTAGCAGTAAAATACGCAGTAAGTAGGCAGTAAGTAGGCAGTAGATAGGCAGTTACTGCTTGTCTGATGCTGAGTCTTGTTAAGTTTCCGTGAAGTGTTTTTTCCGTTCGATGCAGCATTGTTCTTCGGATAAACCCTTCTGGCACAGCGAAAGAGGTATTCTTCTGTTGAACTCTTTGGTGAGTTATATCCAAGAAACTATGAGCTGAGGGACTGATTATCAATACTGCCTGCCAATGCGTTCTAGATCGCCAATAACCTTTTTAACGATTACAGATATTGTAAACTTCTGATATTTCATATATATCAAGTAGCTATACTTGATCACTCTATTTTAATATTATTCAGAGCGGTTACCGAATGATTATCGAACAAGATGTACTGGAAGCATTGGAGCACATGCGCCAAATTGGTGCTGATACTCAGCACTGGGAGGTTAAGGAGGCCGTTGTTGATCTCCCAAAGAGCTTGCTTGATACCATCTCCGCTTTTTCAAATATGCATGGTGGAACCATTATTCTTGGTGTTTCTGAAAAGAATGGTTTTCATCCAGCCAAGAGTTTTGATGCTAATAAAACTTATACGAAGTTACAGACTGTCGGTGACCGGTTAACACCCGTCGTTCGAATGGAGATCGAAAAAATGATCTTCGAGAACCAGATGATTGTGGTTGCCTATGTGCCGGAATTGCCTAAGAATCAGAAGCCTTGTTACATAACGCAGAAAGGTCGTTATGAGGGGGCATTTATTCGTTCCGGCGATGGAGATAGACGTTTGTCGCCTTATGAGGTTGATCGACTGGCAGAGGGGGCATTCCAGCCGCATTATGATATCGAACCGGTTGCAGCGGCAAGTATTGATGATTTAAATAAAAATACTCTAACAGCGATCATAAGAAGAGCCCGAGATATTTTTCCAAGAGTTTTTGCGACACTGCCGGATGAAACAATATTAATCCAACTCGGCGTGCTCACGAAGGTTGATGATCGAATTTGCCCGACTTTGTCAGGGCTTTTAGTGGCGGGGATATTCCCTCAGCGATTTTTCCCTAGATTAGAGGTTGTTTTTACAGTTTATCCTGGCGTTAGTAAAACAGGCAATGAAAAAACTGGGGTTCGTTATTTGGATTCAAAAGAAATTGTTGGATCTATTCCAGACATGCTTGTTGAAACACTAACGATGGTTCAAATGCGAATGAATACAGGTGCAGTCCTAGAAGGTGCCTTGCGGAAGGATGTTCCTGATTATCCGTTAATTGCGGTTAGAGAGGCTGTTGCTAACGCATTGCAGCATAGGGATTATTCACCTGAGGGACGGGGAACTCATGTAGAAGTTAATATGTATTCAGATCGTCTGGAAATTACAAATCCAGGAGGTCTTTTCGGATCGACAACTATTGAAAGCCTCGGCAAAGAGGGAATTTCATCAAGCCGTAATGAATATTTGTCAAGACTCTTGACTTATACGCCGTTTGAATCTGGTTATGTTGTCGAAAATAAGGGAACCGGATTTATGGTGATTGAGTCGTCGTTGGCTCAAGCCTTGATGCCGCCGCCAAAAATTCAAAACTCCTTGACATTTTTTAAGCTGACTTTTGAGAAACGTCGCAGGACGATGATAGAAATGTCAAATCGCTCTTGGGAAGTGATTGATGAAGCCATTATTGCGGAGCTGACTTCACGTGGAAGTTGCTCGATTAAAGAGCTGATGGCTATGTCTGGGTTGTCTCGAGCAACTATGACAAGCCATATCAGAAAACTTGTGCGTACAGGAAAAGTCGAACCTACAGAAAATGCTCGAAGTCCAAAACAACGATATCGAGTTGTTCGAAATGATCATGATTAGTTTTAATTATCAAGATCCCGCTGAGTACTTGTTAATTGAACGGTAAGCTGTTGGCGGCAGCCAAATAAAAAAAGCGGAACCACACTCGAGGAAGGGGTTCCGCCATGAGATATTACTGCAGAAGATATTGCTTACGCTTTTATCTTCTGCAGAGATCTCTGAGAGAGGCATTGATGCGTTCGAGCGCTTCTTTCTAGCCGCTGGTATCGATCGACAGGAAGCAGGCGTTGCGGACGCTGCATGCCATGGAGAGCTTTAGGAGATTGAGGAGGAAAAAACTTATACCGGGGTAAGCATCAGAGAGTTGAGCTGGCCGGCGTAGAGGATGAAGAGGCGAAGGCACATCATGCCGGCAACTGCTGCAAATCCGGCGGTCCAAAAGCCGGCAGCCGAACGAGTGCAGCCCGTCATGCCGAGCGCAAACGGCACGCCGAAGCCAACACCCACAGCGCCCACCCAGAAGACGGTGGCCCAGACGCCCGTCGTGAAGGCGGTGACCGCGGCCTGAGCTCCGGCCATGCCGAAGATCATGGCCATGGCGATCATGAAAATGCAGGAGATTTCGGCTGCCATCATCGGCCATTCGGCCAGGTGCAGGATATGCATCGTATGCGAATCGCGTTTTTCACCGAATACGGCAGTTGCGAGGAGCTTCGCAGCAGCTGTTCCCGCCGAGACGCCGGACGCCACGAAGAGCGCGGGCAGCACGGCCGTATTGATGAGCGGATAGCGGATCAGTGCGGAAATCAGGAACCCGGTGTAGGCGCAGATGCCGAATGCCAGAAAGAGAACGATCCAGGTGATCGGGCCTCTGGCTTTATTGAAGATGTCGCCCAATTTTTCCACCAAACTGCCCAGACCAAACGGCAGCCACTTCAGACTGTGCCGAAGCACAATCACCGTGAGCACCGCAGTAAGCGGGATGTAAAAAAGGAGCATCATCACGCCCACGCTCATGACGCTCGTCGGGTTGTAGAAGACGAGAATGCGCCAGAAAAAGAGCGGATCGGTCAGATCGAGCACCAGGCAGAGCATGCCGAGGAGAATCGTTGCCAGCGCGATAGATGCGGATGCTTTGAGGAGCGGCTCGTCGCCCGAAAGCCCCCGAAGCTTCATCATCGTGAGAATTACGCCCAACGAGCCCCCCGAGATGCCTGCGAGGAAAAGGTACACGGCAATCGGCCACGGCCAGGCGACGCCTTCGGTGAGACCGATTGAAAAATCAAGAACGCCGTCCATTATCGAACTCCGGTTTTAACCACGGGGATGTACCGCAGGGTTGGTTCAGTGCCAAGCCACGGACGAATGCGCACCGTGTCCCTCGCCTTGAGCAGCTTCGAAACGAAGGAGTTGGGATCATTGAGGTCGCCGAAGGAGAGCGCATGAAAACGGCAGTGCGCTACGCACCCGGGAAGCTCGCCGGCGGCAAGGTTCTTGGAATGGAGGCAGAAGTCGCAGTTGTCGGCAACCTTGGTTTCCGGGTTGATCCAGCGGGCGTTGTAGGGGCAGGCTGCGATGCAGTATTTGCAGCCGACACAGCGGTCCGTATTCATCGTGACGATGTTGGTTTCCGGATCGTGGTGGCAGGCGCCGGTCGGGCAGACCTTCACGCAAGGCGAATCCACGCACTGCTGGCAGGAAACGCGGATGTAGTGACGGTCTGGGCCCGGCATGCGCTGCAAAAGCACACGCGAGCGCCCTGGGGGGAGGTGATTTGCTTCGTTGCAGGCGCGTTTGCATTCGCCGCAGCCGACGCATTTATTCTGGTCGAAGACCATCACGTAGTGCGGGCGCTTCTTGCCGTCGACCGTGTCGGAGGTGCACCCTCCGAGCGAAATGACGACAAGTCCGCCGGCGGCTGCCGTGAGGAAGCTTCTCCGGTCAATGTTTTGGGTCACTTGGATCTCCCTAGCGGTGACGGGCGGCAGCAAGGCTTAGCGCCTGAAGTCCGCCAGAAACCGCAATAGGTGAAATGAGGATCGTTCGGGGGATTAGATCCCCCGAAGCTGAGTCAATGGCGTTACTTGGCGGCCTTCTTCTCAGCGGCGCGTTTGTCGGCAGGGGTCTGATAGCCCCCGTTGTCGACGATGGCCTGAGCGCGCACGATGTAGGCGGCGCCGGACGTCACGCGATCCAAGAGGTAGCGCGGCGCATGAACGCCCCACGAACCGTCTTTTTTCACCTGGTCGTAGATTTCCTGAGCTTTGTCGAGCATCAGGTGGACTTCTGCGAGTTCTTCGGGCGTGAGTTTTGTCACTTCCAGAAGCTGCTTGATGCGCTCGAGACCCTTTTCGATTTCAGCAAACTTGGCTTTGACCGGTTCCTGCCACTTTTGGATCTCGTCATAGATCGCCTGCTGACTGCCGTAGCGCAGCCCCTCGTCAAGCGTGCTCGTTGCAGGACTGTGGCAACCCTGAGCGTCGCCCGAGAGCGTGTAGTCGCCCGGCGTAGCGCGGCCGCAGGACCAAACGATATCAACATAGGCATGACCCTTCTTGTCGAGCGCATAGGTCCAGAGGCGTTCGCCGGAACCTTCCTTCGCGTCGGAGCGGATCAGCGTCTGTGCGGTCGGGTCTGTATTAATGCGGTAGAGATGCGAGCGGCGCACGGCCGAGTAGTACTGCTCAACAGCGTCGGGGCCGGTGAAGTCTTCGGGCGAAGGGATGTTGGGCATATGGCAGGCCACGCAGGTGATCTTCTGATGCGTATCGGTCTTCGCAAAGACGGCCTTTTGCGTCTCATGGCAGTCGCCGCAGTTTTTCTTCATTTCCGGGGCCGTCACGGACGTCATCCAGTCGGGGCCGCCTACGCGCTGCTGATCGTGGCAGGTCACGCAGGTGAGCCCTTTTTCATAGTGCTTCGTGAGGGCGTGCTGCTCGGTTTTTTCGTTGAAGATCTTGGTGAGTTCAGCCTTGATTTCTTCTTTTGTCTGCGGCCCCTGGTGGCGCGCGGGGTCGAGCTTAAGCGAATCAACAAAGGCCTGATGCTCGGGCAAATCAAACTTCACGGGCGGATAGGGGTCGGCCGCCTGTTCCGCCGCCTGTGCGGCGCCGGCGAGAAAGACCGCGCAGGCAAGGGCGCCGGTCGTGAAAATACGGGTGTTCATTTGGGGAATCCTTTTCATATCGTGCGTGCGGACCGAAATCTGCGTTCCGCACACAGGCCTCATGAGGCATTGAAGTCATGTAAAGCCGCACTGGGCGGGTCGCCTGAGATGCGCAGAGCACCTCAGGGACTCATCACCTGGTCGACGTCGAGGTACTGCGCGAGAAAGTCCGCATAGTCGTCTTCGAGGTACTTGTTCGAATAAAGGAACACGGTGCCGAGCGAAGAAGTGGTGAACTTAATGTCGCTTTTCTTCGGATCCTTGGGGAAGGACTGCATCAGGTCCTGAAGTTCTTCGGGCTTCAGATTGAAGGGCTCTTCCTGGAAGGTGCCGATCGTCACCGGACGCGGATAGATGCGCGAGTGCTCGCGAACAAGGTCGCAGATCATTTCGGCGGGATTGTTTTTGGCCGAAAGAATGCGGGCATAAGAGGCCGATAGGAGCGGGCGATAGTGGAAATATTCCTTCTCGTCCCAGGAGGTCAAGTTTGCGACGCCGCAGTCGCGGGCGAGCGCAGTGTCCACCACCTGATTGAAGTACTCTTCGGTGATCTCGCGGGGTTCGGGCGCTTCTTGGGCTTCGGCGGCCTCAGCAGCGGCGTTTTCACGCTCAAGGGCTTGAGCCGTTTCAGCAAGCCGTCCCTCGAGCAGACCGCGCAGCAGTTCGCGCCGCGTGAAGGCTTCGCGCTGATCGCGCAGCGTCGGCACCTTCAGGCGGTTAGCTTCGCGCTCTTCGCGGTTCTTCGTTTTCGGCGGCACGAAGGAAACCGTGCCGGGCGCACGGTTATACGTGCTGTCCATCTGCCGGTCGGCATCTTCAAGCAGCTCGTGCGCCTTGGGGATCGGCGCGGCTGCAGCTTTTTCGCGGAAGGCCGCGAAAAGCGCAGGGCGCTCGATGAGTTCAACCCGGCGGCTCGCGTCGGCGACGAGATCCACAAGGATCAGGACGTCGGCGTCAAGCCGGGAGAGCTCATCCAAGGCCGACGGGGCGTGTTCCTCGATGACGGCCGCACTCGATCCTGCGAGAGACGCCTGAGCGGCTCCCTCGGCAGCATTCATGTCGGCACAGATTTCTGCTTCGCGATTCATGACTCAATACCTCTTGTCGGCGCGCAGTTACATCAGACCTTCCTGCTTCATCGTCGGAAGCGCGAAGTCGAGGCCGTATTCCTTAAGGGATTTTTCCGTCGGAGCGCCGGTCTTCACATCGAAGTCCATGAGACCGTAAAAGAGGTCGAAGCTCTTTTCGATGTCGGAGCGTTCCATGCGGATCGTGCCCTTGGTGAACGGCGCTTTGTCCTTGGGATCCCAGAAAATCCATTCCGGATACTGGTCATGATCCTGACGGGGGTTGCGGCTCTTGAGCTGACGCATCGTGTAGAGGCGCTGCAGGATGAAGGCGCGAAGACCGGCCTTGTCGAGGTCATCCTGGGTCATTTCGATGCCGGTGACGGCGCGAAAGACCTTGCTTTCCATCTCGATGTCGCCGATGTAGCCCTTTTCACGCAGCGGCGAGACTTCCCACGGAGCCGTCCACGAGCAGATGCCGAGCATGTCGTGGAGTTCCTTGCGGGCGACAACCCACTGCAGACGTTTCATCTTGTAGATGTTGGTCGGCGTGTAGTCACCGATCGCATCGACGGTATCCGGACTTCCCCAGAACTTCTCGCCGATGCGCTTTTGCACATCGATCGGCAGGCCGCAGCGGGTGAAGTTGATGTGGCCGTGGCTCATCGGATCGCGGTTGTAGAGCGAATTGAGCACGCAGCCGATCTGACCGTCGTCTTCGTTGGAATGGTGCTTGGGATGGCCGTGCGCCCAGTAAAGCGTATCGTGATCCTTCTGCCAGGCCGATTCGGCAAGACCAAAGTGTTCGAGAATCTTCGGCGTGGTTTCACCGAGCCAGCGGCCGAATTCGCCTTTGCGGTAAGCAATGCGCGGGAGAATGTCCTGAAGCGCGCTGGGATCGGGATTTTCAAACTTGTCCCACGGAATCTCTTTGTACTCTTCTTCGGAGAGGTACTTCTTCCAGTACCCCTTCTTGAGGAAGTAGACAAAGTCGCGGTGCAGCTGACCGTAATTGCACCAGATGCCGAGGTCGTCGAGGGTCTGCGAGCCCACAAGGCAGGCTTCACGCGACACGGGCTTCTCGAGGTCGTTGATGAGGCTCGGGAAGAACCAGCGGCCCCAGAGCGCGAGGCAGGTCTGTTCGGTGATCGGGTCAACCTTATATTTCGCGGCAGTTTCTTCGTCGCGAATGACTGAGTAGCAGCGAATCGGGCAGGCGTAGCAGCCCGTCGTGCGGACGTGGTACTTCCAAAGCGACGGCCCGAGGTAGAACTCTGCCGAGCAGGTGCGGTAGGCGATGTGGTTGACGTCGCGAATATCGCCGTTGATGACCACCGGCGGGTTGGCCGCGCCCCAGACACGGCCGGGCAGACCCGACCAGCGGCTCGAGGGGCTCGAGTACTCAAAGAGCGGCGACGGGACGCGGGAAACGACCGTTTGGGTGTGGGCGCCGAGGATTGCGCGGTGGCTGTCCATCAGCGCTTCCCATTCCTGCGGTTTGGCGTGAATGTGAATCGCCTGATCGCCGCGGACGACGATTGCCTTGAGGTTCTTCTTGCCGAAAATGCTGCCCACGCCGCCGGCGCTGTGGCTCTTGTCGAACATCATGTTGGACATCGGCACAAGATTTTCACCCGCCGGCCCAATCACGCCGATGCTCGCGTCAGCGTTCGTTTCCTGAGCGATCATCGCGTAGGAGCGCTTGGTGCCCTGGTTCCACACGAAATGCGCATCGCGCAGTTCGACGTGATCATTGTGAATGTAGAGGTAGCAGGGCTTCTTGGCTTCGCCTTCAATGATGATGAAGTCCCAGCCGGCATACTTCATCTTGTGCGCGATTTCGCCGCCCACGTGCGCGCTCGCAATCAGCGACTGAGGCCACGAAGTCGGCCAAAGCGTCGTGAGTGCGGTGCGGCCCGAACAGATGGCGCCGGTGCCGGAGAGCGGACCCGGGGCGATGACCACTTTGTTTTCCGGGGAATAGCAGTTCGTGTCAGGCGGAACTTCGTCCCAGAGCACGCGGTAGCCGAAGGCGGTGCCGCCGATTAAGCCGTTGAAGCGCGGGAAGGTCGGTTCAACCGTGAACTTTCCCGTCGTGAGATTGACGCGCAGGCCCTTGCCCGTATAGCCGTATCTCTTCTTGGTTTCAGACATTTTTCAAGCTTCCAGAACAATGGGTTAGCGGTGGCAGATGCTGCATTCGGCAGCGTTCTCACGGGCGAGATAGCCGTGCGGGACGCGGCGCGCTTCTTCGTGAGAGCGGTCGGTCCAGGGGATGTAGCGGATGGCGGCGGCCGGGCAGGCTTTGACGCACTTCGGGTCGCCGTTGCAGAGGAAGCACTTTGACGCTTTGTTTTCTTCGTCGTCGAAGCTCATCATGTCCCACGGGCAAGCCTTTTCGCAGAGGTGGCAGCCGATGCAGCGTTCCTTGACAACCACGCGGGCGCCCGTCTTCGGGTCAACCTGAATAGCGCCTTGCGGGCAGGCATTGGCGCAGGGAACCGGGTGCGGGCACTGGCGGCAGGTGTCTTGAACAACCAGACCGTTGCCGTGCACGCCGAAAGTGGGCGGAATGGGGTTGGTGCCCGAGGGGCCGAACATGACGTTGCGGGTGATCTTGATGCGGGCAAGGCGGGGCGTGGCTTTGCCGTCATTGAATTCCGTGCAGGCGAGCTCACAGCGGTGGCAGGCAACGCACAGATTGGGGTCGGCGATGATGAGGCCCTTGGCCGTTTCGAGAATCACGTACGGCCGCACGCCGTTTTTGGCTCGCGCATCGTTTAAGAGCCCGAGCGCGGCAGCGGCCGAGGCGGCCTTCAGGAAGCCGCGCCGCGTGAGGTCCTGCGGCAGCGACAGCTTCTCGAGAATGTCATTGAGTTCCATGTGGAGTCTCCCTTGCGTTTTTTTCGATGCGGCGGGCGGCGGAGCCCCCGCGGGCCGCTTCGTCCGCAGTGCGTCCCTGACGCCTGCGGTGGAATGACGCTTTCATTCGAGCGGGCTGCGTCCGCGAGGAGACTCAGCGGAAAATGCGGATTGAACGGCATTTTGATTCGCTGCTCGATTCCGATTGGGCGAATTTATGAAGCCGAAATTATTAAAATTTTCAGCCGATTACTCATCTGCTTCTCGTTCCTTGTCCTGAAGCCGGCAGATGAAAATGGCGAAATTTTTTCCTGCACTTTCCGATAGAGCTATTTTTTCGGGGTCGCGCTCTTTCTTCGAAAGCAAGGCGATTTTCCCGCAGGGGACCGTTAGGTAGATTGACTTTTGTCAGATGCCAATAGGGGGGAGAGAGACGCCAGCTAAAAACAACCTGAAGGAGATGGGGGCTAACCCTTGAGGGTTCTTGTCTAGTCTGAAAATGCCTGCGGCAGAGTGATTTAAGAGATACTTGGCATTAAAACATTCAGCCGGACGATATTTATATCGTTATCGGGATACTAGTGAAACCCCTAATAAGCCGGATGAGAATGATTTCTATTTTGTCGCTATGAAAGAAACAAAATCGATTGTTGAATGAATGAAGCCGATGATCTCGACTTAATGACGATCAATCTCTTATACTTTGATCTGTCCTGATGGGATGTCGGATTGCCCGCCATCCTCCGTTCCGAAATTTTTTTTATTGAGCGACCCCTCGCTTCATTGACGCTATTCTACAAGTGAATAACGAAAAATGAAAGAGGGGCAGTCCGCTTTTTATTTCGGAATTTATTCACTATGTCCGCCGCCTTCGGACCTCACTCATCATCGGGCTTTATCCTGCGCCCTGTTGCACTTCCGCCCGTTTGGTACCACCCCGAGCCAACGCTCATCAGGCTTTGTGATGCGCTTGGAGCAGAACTGCAAGAGGATGTTTTTGCTCCAAACGATGTCCCGTCCTACGACCTTGCCCTGCGTGACGGCTGGGCCGTGAATGCGTCGGAAGCCGGACACCGAAAAGTGCTCGATGATGTCGTCGAAAACGGGCGTACGCCGCCCGATCTTCCGCCGATGTCCGCGATTTGGGTGAATACCGGCGGACCTATTCCTAAAGGGGTAACTGCCATTATTCCTTCCGCAGACAGATCCGATTTGGCGGATGCACAAAAAGCAGCGGAACCGGAAAACGGCATCATGCGGCGAGGTGCTGAATGGTGTGTGGGGGACCTGCTTCTCAAGAGCGGCGTGCGCATCGGGGCGGCCGAGACGGCGCTTCTTTTTGAAGCGGGAATGGATGTGGTGAAGGCGCGGTCCCTCGCCTCGGTCGGCATCATTGCGACCGGATCGGAACTGCGCGACTTCGTCTGCCGTGCGGAGGGACCCACCCGGGTATCGAGCGACGCAGCTTATCTGCGCTCACTGCTTCTGGATGCCGGTATCCGCGATGTATGGGCGCGAAGTGCAGCTGACGATTCTGCGGCCATTGCGGCCGCACTCACTGGACTTGCGGTGCGCTCTGACGTTCTGATTACGATCGGCGGAACCGGCCGGGGTTCGAAAGATCTCACCCGCAGGGCTATTCTTGAGGCCGGCGGCAAGCTGCTGGACTCACAGGAGGCGGATCGATGCAGCGGGGGAGCGAGTCCCTTCATTGCCGGGGAACTTGATGGCCGCCCGGTTATCGGTCTTCCCGGGAACCCGCTTGCTGCAATGATGATTGCTCAGCGTGTCGTGCTCCCGCTCATTGCGGCGCGAAGCGGCATCGCACTCCATGAAAAAGTGGTGCGGGCGGCGTTCTCTGGAAATATCCCGGCAGGGAAAACGGGTGAGCTTTGCGTGTCGCTCTGCGGCTGCGGCGACGCGAGGATCGCTCGAGCGGTTCAAAAGGGGACCGGCTCGGTACTGCTTTTGAGAGATGCTGCAGGGGTTGTGAAGGTCGGCAATGACGGCATCAAGGCCGGTGATGAAGTCGACGTGATTTGCTTCATCAATTAAGGGGCTCACGGCAGCCCTTCAGAACGTTCTTTCGCTCAATGCAGAATGAGGCTGCTCCCCGTGTCAGCGTTTTGTGCCGCTGCGCTTTGAACGAAAAAACGATGCGCAGAACGCAGGACGCTGGGCCCGAAGCCCCTCAGCGGGCATTTCCGCATCGAAGCCCGCCGGCCGATGTCGTCCTCAAACCTATATTGAACAAATGTTCATCATGCATCTGGTTTTGTAGACGCGTGCGCTGCAGGATGAACGCAATATATTAAAGTTGTCAACAGCAGTTTGGACTCAGTAGAGATGCTTATGTCGTCTGCGTCTTTGCAAGTGGCTTAAGAAACCTGAACTACGGGTTACCTGCTCTACATTTCGAATCGCCGCGGTGGTTCAGAAAGCTGGAGCAATTCAAAACAGCGCCGACGCGAGGCAGGAATACTGTTCCTGATCCAAGCGTTGGCGTTGTTTCGTTTATGAGCCCGCACAAGCGTCAGTTCGGCCAACAGCCGGTCCATGGAATTCCCAGGGATGACCAGCTTTGCCTTGCGGTCTTCCATCTGTTTTGCACTGTTGAGCATTATCATCCGCAAGGCGGTTCCGATCGTGCTCACCAGAAGCTTCCCTTGTACCGAAACGGCGCCGACACGCAGACGATCACAATCGAGCCAATTTTTCAGTTGATTGAAATCCTGCTCAACCATCCCGCGCTGCCGATAAACGGAAAGCGCTTCAAACGCATCGGAAATGCTGTTGCTTCTAAGAGCAAAAT
>CEAG01014669.1_pt1 | contig 37538 bp, 21 predicted proteins | sample 554891 | NCBI WGS metagenome assembly CEAG01 (sample SAMEA3182116, study PRJEB8094) | gut metagenome | biome: human; feature: gut; material: Stool; isolation source: human stools | place: Canada | collected 2014-02-25
GGTACACAAGTGGTACATAAATGGTCGCTATCCGGAAATTTCGATATTAGCCGTTAAGTATTTAGTTGTCGGTTAGTTGCTGCATTCGGGCCTATACAGTCGCTCCGAACAGGCGGATAATGAATTTTATCGGGTCCGCGGTTATATGAGTTGTAATCGCGTCGCAGTATCTTATGCAGGGGGGGGCGACCTGCCGGATGGATTGCGGCAGGCCGGGACAACTAACGACGGTCGGGATGAATATTCGAAAAGGATGCGGATAACGACTCACTGCCATGGGCTTTATCCGTGGCTGCAAGTACATGCGAGACCATCAAAAACTACAATATTGAACATTTCGCCCTCCTCTTGTGGTTCCACAATTGGCGGAGATTCTTCAAATATAACGACAAGACTCATTTTAAAATAGGTATTCAGCCTCGGCATCGCCGGCTGCACTGGCGGTTCGCCGCTATCCGACGCAGCCTGCACTCGCAAAAAAAATGCGCGGCACCGACCGCAGACGGCGGAACGAGCGGAACATGCAAAACAAAACGAACAGGAGTATTCGGACGGATAAATACCGATATCGCCATTTCGAGCGGACACCTTGGACAACGACCCCTTCTCCTCGGAGGGGGGGGGTAGTGCCGTTCGCAAAACGGGACGATTGCAATACGGAAGCCAATGACTCCGCAATATCATTCGCACGAATGTCGGAGATTTATCTTCGGCAGAAAAAGGTATCGCAACTTACACGAGTCACCGAAGAGAACGACGACGCCGGCGTCGCGGGACGAGTCAGAAATCGAGCCGGAAATCAAAGGGTTTCGCCTCTCGGTCGGACACCGGCATACGGCGATACGCTCAACAGCGCCCCGAGACCTTCATGCCGCCGGCCCCCCCCCCCGGAACCCTCCGTACGGAGCAATTCCAGCTCCGGCAGCAATCCCCGCACGCCCCCCCCGAAACAATATCCCGCGATTTCATGCGCAGAAAAACTCCGGCCGGATGAAACGAAATACCAAAAACGACAACCAACCGCATGAAAATTTATTCGTTCCGTATTTTGCAAATTGAAATTTTTTATTTATTTTTGTCTAAATGCTTCCCCTTAATGGAGAAGCGACCCGACCACTACCGACCAAAACCGAACCGGATGGGAACCTCGACCATCGTCTATACGATCTTCGCTCGCAGGATGCGGCACGCTTCTACGCGCCGTAGCGAGGGAATAATTCCCCCCCCCATCGGTATTTAGATCGTAACCCACTAACACACGTACGATTACACGTGCGCGCATTGTTTTCTGCAATGTGCGCTCCTCTTTTTGCATTCCGTTTCCGACCGCATCCTGTCCCCGCAGAATTCCTAAATCCCATATACTATGCTTCAAAATCTACTAAGAACCTTAAACTCTTTCAGCAAAACGACAGTATTGCTGATCTGCTGTTGCTGTCTGGGGTGCGGCAACGGTGAAAAAGAAATCGACGACCCCAACCGTCCCGACCGACCGGACGGCGACGAATACGAGGACATCGAGGTGGTGGACGGCAAAGTGCGTTTCTACCTGTCCGAGTCGGAAAACGGCATCCGCCGGCCGATGGGCGTCGGCGAGCGGGTATGGAATGAGTCGAAGGTAACGGTCAACGGCAAGCCCTATGCGATTGCGACCGACGAGAACGACCGCCGCTATATCGACGTCGCGGCATCGAACGCCGGCACCTACAACGCCACACTGACCACTACGGAGTCCGGCAGCTGGTATGACACCTCGGTCTACACCGATGTGAAACTCCCCTACTCGCAGTTCTGGACGACGACCGCCCAAGCGTTGCAATCGTACCCGATGTACGGTTCGTACACCAAAGAAAACGGCAACAAGCTGATTTTCGACGACGCTTTCGCCGTGCTGGACGTGGCGCTGACGGGATCGGCCGAAATCGCTTCGGTGAAGGTCGCGTCGCCCGACGAAGAAATCGTGGCCGGATTCGCCAACTATCTCCCCTCCCGCGGGGGCTTCTCGATGACCGAAGGCGTCGACTTCGCCGTGCTCAACTGCACCGACGACGGCCGCTGCGTGGCGCTGGACAAGGGAACGCCGAAACATTTCCACATCATGCTGGCACCGGGCGACTATCCGACGGGGTTGGAGATTACCGTCGGCGACGCGGAGCACCGCGCCATGAAACATACGCTGGCGCCCCTGCAACTTGCCGCAGGCGAAGTATACACCGTCGATCTGGCCTATACGCCCGACGCCGACCTCGTCTTCTACGAAGGTTTCGACAACTTCGTCTGGGGCGGCGACATCATGGGCGGACAGGAGGCGTCGGGCTACGCCCCGACGGCCGAAACCGTTACGACGGACTCGGGAACGGACCGCGACGGTTATGCGGACGCCTTCGAACGGGTCGCCTACAACAACCCCGGGTCGGCCTTCATCCAGTCGAATACGTGGGATGAAGTCAACGGCAAGACGGTCGGCACGTCGCATCAAATGTCCGACTCCTACGTGGCCAGCCGCAACATCGCCGACTACACCTTCATGTTCCGCTGTCAGGAGTATCAGGGTTATCTCGCCTGCGGCACGGGGAACACGGGCCGCGGCATCTTCCAGACCGCCGCGCTTCAAGCCATAGAGGGCATCAGCTCCGTGCGCGTCGCATTCGACTTCTGCTACCAGTACGGTTCGACGGACGTCCTGCTGTTCCAAGTCCTCAACGGAGGAATGATCGCCTCGGCGACCGTCGACGGGCACTCCGTCACGCTGACCGACGAGAATTCGGGCTACTCGGGTGCAACGGGAAAATACATCGTCGAGAAAAACTACGTGACGCTCCCGTCGAGCGAGTCGGCCGTCAAGGAGTGGCACCGCGTGGAGGTCGTCGTGGAGAACGCGACCGACGGCACGATGCTCTACTGGGCGGGCAACGACACAAGCAGCGGCGTCCATGGCTTCTATCTCGACAACATCGAGGTGCGTTCGCTCGGCGAAGCGGAGCGGGGCGAGAACATTCTGCGCGTGCTCTACTGGAATATTCAAAACGGCATGTGGTCGGATCAGGCCAACGATTACGACAACTTCACGGCTTGGGTGAAGAAGTACGACCCCGACGTGTGCGTATGGTGCGAATCGGCGACCATCTACAAGGACAACACCAATGCAGGAGCGCCCGCATCCGACAAGTTCCTGCCCGACGGCTGGCCGGCACTGGCAGCGCGCTACGGCCACTCGTATACGGCCGTCGGCGGCTGGCGCGACAATTATCCGCAGACCATCACCTCGAAATATCCGATCGAGACGCTGCTCAAAATCACGGATACGGAGCAGGCGGGAAAACCCGTTTCGCACGGCGCCGCCATCCAGCAGGTCACCGTGAAGGGCCATAAAATCAATGTCGTGACGCTCCACACGTGGCCGCAGGCCTACGCCTTCGGCGTCACCGGCTCGGCAAATCAGGCGGCGAGCGCCGCCAACAACGAAGGCGACAAGTACCGTGCGTTCGAAATCGGGTACATCTGCGACAAGACGGTCAACGATCCGGCCTACGCCGCACAGGAGGATTGGCTGATGATGGGCGACTTCAACGCCCGTTCCCGCGTCGACAACTGGTTCTACAACTATCCCGAGAACGACACCCGTCTGCTGGTTCACGATCACATCCGCAACAATACCGATTTGGTGGACATCATCGCCGAGCGCAACCCGGGACGCTTCATCTCGTCGACCTACGGCAATGCCCGCATCGACTTCATGTACGCCTCGCCCTCGATGTACGGACGTGTCGCGAACGCGCTGATCGTCATCGACAAGTGGACGACGGCAACCAAGAGTCCCTACGTGTCCAACTTCTACGACCCCTCGGACCATCGTCCGATTTTGGTGGATTTCGAGTTGAAATGACCGTTGGGAACGAATCTCCGACCTGAAACCAATACTACTACTGTTAACCTTATCGACTTATGAGAAAAACATTTCTGACGGAAAGTCTCGCCCGCTTGCTGCGGGGAGCGATCGGAATCGCGTGCCTGACGGCGGCCTGCGTGTCGTGCGAAACGCACTCGAACTCCGACCGCAGCGAGTCGATCGCGGTCTACGCGGACCCGATCGAAAAGAAGCCGGTCGACGCCGTATACGTCGGCGTGCAGGGCGGGCAGGCGAAAATCTATGCGGAGGCGAACGTCGACTTCGTCGCCTCGTGGGAGGACGACGCCGACATGCCCTGGGCGGCAGTCCTGGACGACACTGCGGTCGACCCGCTGACGGGGTGCCGCATAGTGACCCTCGACGTCCAGCGGCGTGTCGAAACGGGCTGTTACTACACGCGGCGCACGGGTATGCTGATTCTGGCGGCGACCGACGGGACGCTGAACTACAACCGCATAGTGCCCGTACACCAAGGTTCGACAGCTCGCGTGAGCAACGATTTCTCCTCCATGAAGTACGGCAAAACCGATCCCCGCTTCACGGACGACGAGACGCCCATCGACGACTGGACGACCGCCCAGAAGGATTACGGCTTCTCCTCCACGACAATCGACGGCGAGGAGCACGCCCACTGCTACGGCAAGAACGGCTATCTGAAATTGGGCGACGACGAAGGACACGGCGCCGACCTGATTTCGCCCTACACCAACACGCTGCGCAGCGACTCGATGCTCATGGTCTCGTTCCGCGCTGTGGCGTATACCGACTTCTACACCGGAGCCAAGGATGACAACAAAATCAAGGTCGAGGTACTCGACGGGGGCGTAATCGCCGATTTCGCCGACACGGGCAAGACCTCGATCGAGCTCGAAGCCGCCTACTACGACCCCCGGAGCGACGAGTTCCCCGAGAACATGTGGGAGGGAAGCGACCTGCTGGTCTTCGTGGTCGGAACGCAGCTCAATCCGATTACGGTCAACACGCGCATCCGCATCAGCTGCGGCTCGTTCACACAGACGTCGCCGGTCAACAACAGCATCTTCCTCGACAATTTCTACATCCGCCGCCTCGAAGCGGACGAAGAGAATTACTTTACCGAAAACAACGGCAGCGGCAAGGACATAATCCTCGGAGCGCCTCTCGAGGAGGGTCAGGAGTAAGCAGGCCGGAACAAGTCGTATCACCTAAAACAACCTGAAATGAACAAATTTCTTCACACAATGAGCGTTTTCGCCCGTGCGATGTCGCTGGGGGCGATTCTGATAATGCTCGCAGCATACACGGCACCGGCGAAGGCTCAGGAACAGCCGCAGGCGGTTCACGGCATCATCTTCGACTCCGAAGGCAATCCGCTGGTCGGAGCCACAGTGGTCGTCGCTGGCGGAGTGCAGGGCACGACGACCGACACCAAAGGTAAATTCACACTCAAAGTCAAACCCTCCGATTCGCTGACATTCTCCTACCTCGGCTACACGTCACAGACGACGAAGGTGGGCAGCCGCACGAAATTCAACATCCGGCTGGAAAAGGACGCCTCCACCGACATCGAAGAAGTGGTGGTCATCGGCTACGGCCAAGTGGCCAAGAAAGACCTGACCGGTTCGGTCTCTACGGTCAAGATGAACGACATCAAGGACCTGCCCACGCTCTCGGTCGACAACGCATTGCAGGGACGTATCGCCGGCGCCGACTTCATGTCGACCACCGGCGAACCGGGCGCCACCACGACCATCCGTATCCGCGGCACGCGTTCGATCAACGCCTCGAACGAACCGCTGATCGTCGTCGACGGCGTGATGGACGCCATCCACGACCTGAACGACATCAACTCCGACGACATCGCTTCCATCTCCGTGCTGAAAGACGCCTCGTCGACGGCCATCTACGGTTCACGCGGCGCCAACGGCGTCATCCTCATCACCACCAAACGGGGACTCGGCACGACGGGCAAGCCGAACATCACGTTCAAGACCGACATCGGCTTCTCGCAGCTGCCCCGCCACCTCGACATCATGAACGCGGCGGAATTCGCACAATACCGCAACGACTACGCCTCGTTCGGCTCCGACGCCAACCATCCCGACATCGGCGCCGATACGCCGCTCTCCGGCTCGGTGTACCCCGACCCGCTCTCGCTGGGCGAGGGAACCGACTGGATCAAGGAGATCACCCGCACGGCCATCTACTCGAATTACGCGCTCTCGCTCTCGGGCACCAACGAGAAAGCCTCGTACTACTCTTCGTTCTCCTACAACGATACGCAGGGCATCATCGACGACAGCGGCCAGAAGCGCTTCACGGGGCGTATCAACCTCGAACGCCAGCTGTTCAAATGGCTGAAAGTCGGTTACACGGGGTCTTATACATGGAGGCACAACGACCAGAACAAGGCCACGATAGGCGGCACCAACTGGTGGAGCGGCGCCCAATACCTGTCACCGCTGCTCAAACCGACGGACACATACAACCCGCTGTACTACAACGGACAGAAAATCAATACGCCGCGTGCGTTGATCGACCAGAACACCCATTACCTCGAACGTCATTCGAGCAATCACAACTTCTCGCTCAAACTGGAACCGATCAAGAACTTCACGATCAACAGCACCTTCTCCTACTACCTCTACCAGCGTCACACGTACCGTTACTATCCGGGCACGCTGCCCATGAAGAGCGAAAACGAAGGCGGCGAGGCATACCGCGCCGACTGGGACGAGAATTCGTTCTCGTGGGAGACGACGGCCGGCTACAAGTTCGAAAAGAACGGCCATGCGCTGGACGTCCTCGGCGGCTTCTCGGCCTACCGGTTCGTGTCGCACGACTTCAATCTCTCGGGCAAAGGCTACATGGACGACGCCATCATGTGGAACAACATGAACGCCGTCCTGGACAAGGAGACCTACTCGGCAGGTACGGCCTACTCGAAAAAGACCAAAATGTCGGTCTACGCCCGTCTGAACTACAACTGGAAATCGCGCTACTACCTCACGGTGACCGGCCGTTACGACGGCGCCTCGAACTTCGCGGCCAACAACAAGTGGGCATTCTTCCCGTCGGCGGCCGTCAAGTGGAATCTGGCCAACGAGAACTTCCTGAAAGACTGCGACTGGATAGACGACCTGTCGATTCGCGTGAGCGCCGGTCTGACCGGCAACGACGCGATCAGCACCTACCGTTCGCTGGCCGTGCTCTCGTCCACCACAGGCGGCTATCTGTTCGACGGCTCGCAGCCTGTCGCCTTCTACCGCAGCCGTCTGGATTCGCCCGACCTGACATGGGAGAAGACGGCCGCCTACAACGTGGCCATCGACTGGTCGATGTTCAAAGGACGCCTGAACATCACGGCCGAAGCCTACAAATCCAAGACAACCGATCTGCTCATGTCGCTGGCCGTAGCCGCCCAGACGGGTTACACCTCGCGCTGGACCAATATCGGCTCGACGTCGAACAAGGGCATCGAGCTTTCGATCGAGAGCCAGAACATCGTGCGGCCGAACTTCCACTGGACGACGACGCTCACGATGTCGCATAACGACCAGATGGTCGACGATATCGGCTCGGAAGACTTCATTTCGGCTTACGACTCGCCGGGCAACAACAGCTACATGATGTACGGATACGTCAAGGGATACCCGCTCAACTCGCTGTGGGGCTTCAAGTACGGCGGCACGTGGAAAAACGCCGACGAACGCAAGGAGAACGAAATTACGAAGACCTACGTGAGCGTCTCCAACACCGACGGCGGCGCACGCTACTACGACGTCAACCACGACGGCGTGATGTCGCGCGAAGACCTGATTTATCAGGGCAACGCCGACCCCTATCTGTACGGCGGTCTGCAAAACACGTTCTACATTCACGGCTTCAAACTGGGTGTCTATTTCGCCTACTCGCTCGGCGGCAAGATCTACAACTATTCGGAGATCTACATGGCCGGTTCCCAGTTCGCGAACCAGTACCGCTACATGCTCGACGCCTGGCATCCCGTGCGCAACCCCAACTCCGACATCCCGCGCGCCGGAGCCAAGAGCGACGCCGCGCTACCGAGCGACTTCATGATTCACGACGCTTCGTATCTGCGACTGAAAAACGTCACGCTCGCCTACACGTTCGACTTGCGGAAGAAATGCTCGTGGCTGCGCGACCTCACGCTGAGCGTATCGGGCGAAAACCTCTATCTGTGGAAGAAATACAACGGATTCGACCCCGACGTATCGAGCGAAGGCACCTCGTCGACGCTGCGCCGCATGGACTTGGGCGCCTACCCCAAACCCCGAACCATCATATTCAGCCTCCAGTTGAGATACTAAACCAATAAGATCATAAGAACTATGAAAATCAAAAACATATTGTATGCGACGCTCTTCTCGGCTTCCCTCTTGTTCCAGTCGTGTTCGCTCGACGAGGACACGTCGGGAATTTCGAGTCCCGACAATTTCTTCCGCAAATACTCGGAGTGCCAGTCGGTCGTGAACAGCTGCTACATCCCCATCAAATCGATTTACACCTACACCTACATGCTCGCCACCGAATGCGTCACCGACATCGCATACTGCCCGTCGGGTACGCGCGACGCCAGTCTGGACATCTCGCCCGCCGTGCCGCGTTTCGGCTCGACCGTCTGGACGCAGGGCTACCTCGGCGTACAGCGCTGCAATTTCGCCGTCAACGGCATCGAACGCGCCTATCAGAACGAAGTACTCTCCGAAGAGCAATACCTGCAACTGCTCTGCGAGGCCAAGACTCTGCGCGCGTTCTACTACTGGACGCTGACCTGCTTCTTCGGCAACGTTCCCTTCTACTTCGACGACGTCACCGACAACGAAGTACTCAACCGCATTCAGGTGCTGCCGCGCATGGATGCCGACGAAACGCGCGCGACAGTAATCAAAGACTTGCAGTCGATCGCGCCGCTCGTCGACCAGACTCGCACCTACGACAACGAGGCCAACCGGCTGGGAGCCTCCTGCGCCTACATGCTCATCGCCAAAATGGCCATGTGGAACAAGGAGTGGGACACTGCCCTCGAAGCGCTGCAACAGATCGAGACCATCTACGGCCCCCTGTCGCAGTACGACTACGCCCAGAACATCCTCTTCCGCAACAAGAACACTCCCGAATCCATCATGGAGATTCAGCACACCTACACGCAGGGCGGTCTCACCTATACCTCCAACGTGGCCTGCATCTGCCAGCCCTATCCGCGTTCGGCCAACTCGTCCATCTACGACGGCGTCGACATTCCCGAACTCGGCGATCAGGCGACCGTATGGACGGCCATGCGGCCGAACGTCTACTTCTGTCAGGGACTCCAATCCAAGATGGGCAAGGATATCCGCGCCAAATACAACATGGCGTGGGGCTATGAAGACAAGACCTTCAACAGCACCAACACCCGTCCCTGGTGCGGTCCGAAATTCTGGTGCCCGAACATGCAGGCATCGGCCGACGGCAACAATTACAAGGTATTCCGCTACGCCGACGCGCTGCTGATGATGGCCGAGTGCTACTTCTACAAAGAAAACTACGAGAAGTCGATCGAGTACCTCGACATGACCCGCACGCGCGCCGGACTGGGCAACTACATCTACCGTACGCCCGCACGCCTGGAAGAGGAGATTCGCAACGAACGGGCGCGGGAGCTCTTCGGCGAATTCCAGCGCAAGTACGATCTGGTGCGCTGGGGCATCTGGTACGATGCGGTGACGAGCAACAGCGACTATGGCCCTCTGCAACTCAATACGACGTCCAGCCTCATCAAACCGTGCCACCGCTACTACCCCATTCCCGACACGGAGGTAACCTACTCGAAGAATAACCTCGACAACAACGAATACAAGGCCTACGGGTTGTAACGACCAGAAACTCTCAGACTATGAAAACATCACTCAATAAACACAAAAGATCGGCCGCCGGCCTGCTGATCGCCGTCGCGGCATTCGCGGCCGCCCTGACCGGCTGTCAGAAGGATTTCGAGATGGACCTGCCGCTGGCGGTGGCGGCACGGGAACTGTCGCTGAGCAAAGAGGCCGGCTCGACACACGTGCTGGTCTATTCGAACGGAGAGTGGACGGCACGCTTCACGCGCAACGTGAAGTGGGCGTCGCTCAACAAGCTCGAAGGTTACGGCAACCACGAAATCGTCTTCACCTACGCGGCCAACTACGGTATTTCGCGCAAAGTCGGGGTCGTCTTCCAGAAAGGCGAACTGGCCGACACCGTAACGTTCACCCAAGCGGGCACCGTCACCGAACCGTCGCTCGCGTTCGCCAAACCCGCCGTAGCGCTATTGAAGGCGCCATCGCGAATCTTCGCTCCCATCGACACCAACCTGCGGTACTGCATCGACGACGTGGAGGCTTCCGTCACCTACTACGATGCGGACGGAGTGCCCGGTGAACCCGTACCCGTCGTGACGCGCGCCGAAAGCGAAGAGGGCGACGACAAACCGCAGGCGCAACCCGTTACGCCCTGGATTTCCGAGGTCGCCATCACGCACGAGGGCGTGTCGTTCGCCGTCGAGGACAACGAGGCCGGCTCCACGCGCCTGGCCGACCTGACCCTCTTCATCGAAGACGCCGAGGGCACAGCCACCACCTCGGTGCTGAGCATCTCGCAGGGAATCGCCGAGCCTTCGCTCAAACTGGACAGCTCCGTCGAGACCTACGAGGGTTATGCACAACAGTGCACGATTCCGGCCACGACAAATAATCTCGTACCCTACGCCGACCAAATCGTCTACGATATCACCTACGATACCCCCGTCGAGGAGGGCAACGAGTGGCTGTCGGAACCCATGCTCACGGACGAGGGGCTGACCTTCTCGCTGACTCAGAACGACAGCTCGGAAGCCCGTTCCGCCACGCTCAACCTCAGTTACGCCGACGCATTGGGCGCCTCCGTTTCGGCAGTCTGCAAAATCACCCAGAGAGCCTATCCCACCGCCGTCGACTTCGCGACCGTACGCGGAATGACCCCGGGCGAAATCTCGCTGGCGGGCTATATCGAGGGATTCGTGGTCAGCGACCCGGCCAGCAAGAACATCGTTTCGAGCCCCCAGACCGGACAGTATGCGTTCGACCGTACCGAGAACGACCGCACGGTCTACCTCGAATCGACGGACGGCCGCTACGGTTTCTGCCTGAAATTCGCAACCGAAGACGACAACACGCTGGAACGTTTCTCGAAGGTGCGGCTCTCGCTCGACGGCGCCATCCTCGAAAAGAAGGCCGTCCCCGAATGCTACACCATCACGGGACTGACGGCGGCCAACATTTTGGAGACATCGACACCCGACGAATTCAAGATTCCCGTCAAGACCAAATGCATCGCCGAACTCACCGACGACGACATCTTCACGCTGGTCTCGGTACCCGACCTGGAAATCATGTGCAAGGACGGCGCCTACACCAACTGCACCGACGGTTACTCGCTCAAAGACGACGTGAACCCAATCGGCGCCACCGCGCCGCGCTGGGACGTCGCACCGCTGATGTGCTACGACAAGACGGGCGAAGTAATCCACATGCTGACCAATGCGGCCGTACCCTGGCGCCGTTTCAGCTCGGGACGCGATCTGGAATTCTATTCGGTCGTAGCCCAAGGTTCGGGCACGTTCCGGGGTATCGTCGTAGCCGACGACGTGGCGCCCGTCCGTTTCGGCGACCTCGGCCGCTACCAGCTGCGCGCCATGACGCAGGGAGAGATCGCCCTGACCGAAGAGCCATTCTCGAAGACCATCGTCGAGTGGAACTGGAACGACCGCCAGAACGACCTCACACCGGAAATCGGCGAGGGCGAGATCGACAAGTACGACGCCACGCAGGCCGGGTCACCGGACTTCAACAATGTCGTCTGCTCGGGCAACGGCGGCGGAACTTCCGAACAGAAGGGACTGGTGCCTAATGGCAGCGTCGTGCTCTCGCGCCAGTGGTGGGATTTCGACAAGGACGAAGGCAAATATTTCGACATCTCGTTCTCGACGCAGAGCATCACCGGATCGAACCTGATTTTCGGCATCGTTTGGGGACACGGAAACATGAACAACACCTCGTTGACCGGCCCTGCGCACTGGAATCTGCTCTACTCCGTCGACGGAGGCACGACGTTCCGGCCCGTTCCCGACTGCCCGATCATCAAGAAGCGTTCGATCGTATGGTGGAGCGGGACATCGCAGGACTCGACGCCGGGCTACACCGAGCATCTGCGCCGGCTGCCGGCCGATTGCTTCGGCAAGGAGAAGGTGGTGTTGCGCCTGCAAGTAGCCGACAAGGTGACAGACATCGCCCCGAGCAGCAGCGCTTCGACCTATCCGACGAATCTGGGCATCGAAAAAGGCACGCTCACGCCGGAAATCACGGCCGCCAACTGTCAGGTTCGAATCGGTACGCTCACGATACGTTACAACTAAACGCATTTCGGTCGGGCGGCGGACGACAGCCGACCGCCTGACCGGAAAAACAACAACGACAAAACCGAAACAACATGAACTTTCGCAAATCGATATTCAAGTTTTGGAGCATCGCCGCTGCGGTCGGAGTCGCAGCTGCCTGCACCAATGTCGACGCCGAGGACATCGACCTCGTCAAACTGGGCGCATTGGAAAAAGAGTTCATCGTCGAGGCCGATGCGAACTCGTTCGACATCGACATCTACACCAACGGCGCATATCATATCGAACGGATAAACGAATCCGACTGGCTGAGCCTCGCGTGCGGCGAGACGACGGACGGCAAGGCCACAATCACGGCCGAATGCGAATTCAACGAGGATTTCAAACGCAAGGCGGGCATCGTCCTCTGCTCCGACGTGGATTCGCGGCGCGACACGCTCTACATCAAGCAGAAGGCGCTCATCGACGCGCGCATCGCATTCGCAAATTCGTCGATCATCGTCCCCGGGGCCGGCGGCGAGAACAAGTCGGTCATCGAGACCAACGTTCCCTTCTCCGACATTACGGTGGAGACCGAATACTCCGATCCCGAGAATACGGACTGGATCCAGGAGATTGAGATCGTCGACGCCGAGAGCGAGGAGCGCGAGCTGGTCATCACGCTCGACGCCAACCCCGCCGAAGAGGTTCCGCGCTCGGCCGCCGTGTCGCTCTCATTCACCGACGGATGGGACGAGACCGTCTCCGTCGAGTTCAATCTGCTGCAACGCACGGCCAAAGAGACGCTCGGCCGCAACATCACTTTCGAGGAGTTCCGCCAAAACTACGCCCTCAACAAGAAGATCGAAGACTACGTCATCATCGAAGGCATCGTCGTGAGCAACCCCGACAACCGCAATGCGGGCGAGAACACCCAACTTACCACCTCGACAATCGACTACACCGTTTCGGAACGGACCCTCTACCTCGAATCGAAGGACGGCCGCTACGGCATCTCGATTCTCACCAACGAGGTCGAGGACAACATCTTCGACCAGTACGACCACGTGCAGCTCCTCATTCAAGGCGCCACCGGCAACCTGGTCGAGAATCCCGACCGCTACGAATTGGAGGGTGTCACCAAGTCGATGGCCATTTCGCGCACCGCCGGTTCGGCCTCCGACGTTCCCGTCAAGGAGAAACACATGAACGAGCTGACCGACGACGACATCTACACCTACGTGACACTCAAAGAGATCGAGTTCCCCGTACGCAAAGGTTCGATCACGCCGGTCAACGAAGGGTACGCAATCGGCACGAACGCACACCGTATCAGCAAATACCCGCTGCTCGTGCGCGACATCAACGGCGACGCCATGTACATGATGACCAATACCAACTGCGCATACCGCAGCGACGGCACACGGCTGCCCTACGGTTCGGGCGACATTTCGGGCGTAATCGTCCACGAACGTTTCTCGCGTTTCGAATGGCGCAACGGAGCCGACCCTGCCGAAATGACGGATGACCCGACGCTCGGCTACATCGGCCGCTATCAAATCCGCCACCAGAACAAGGAGGACATCTGGGGCAAGATGCAGAACAGCGTGGAAGACAGCTTCTCGGCACTGCTGACCGAATATCGTTATTGGAACCCCGACACGGAGAACGAGGTGCAGAAACCCTCCTACGGCACGAACGGCTGGCTGACGCACACCTATCAGGAAAAGTATTCGGGTTCGGCCTCCAAGGAGTACCTGCAAGCCACCTACAAGCAGCACATGGTGGGCGGCGGCACGTACGAATACTTAGGACCCGTCGGCAACAGCGCGAACAACCTCTTCGGCGCCAACTACGGCAACAAGAACGGTATCGGCATCGTAATCGACCCCTCGAAGGAGAGCTGGAATCCGAAGATGGACGCCTTCATCAGCCGCAATCCCGACGGAACGATCGAGTGGTGCGGCCCGTACGCCTCCGACCAATACGCAGCCAGCGGTTCGGGAGGCTGGCCCGGAAACGACGCAATCCCGACGAGCTCCCAGCAAATCAACTACAACGGCAGTACGTCGATGCGCGGCAAGGCCAACGTAAGCGGCAACTGTTACACCGCCTTCTCCAACCACTACTGGTGGGACGACGACACGGGACGGTTCTACGCATGGCTGATCAACTTCTCGACCGAGGGCATTTCGACCTCGCACATCTCGATGCAAATCTCCGTGATGAACACGCAGCAGACCTTCTATTCGCCCCGCTACTGGTGCGCCGAGTGGGCGCTCACCGACTCGCAGGCGCCCGAAGACGACTCGCAATGGAATCTCATCGGCGAATACACGGTGCCCGACGTCTCCGTCTGGTCGAATACGCTCTACTCGTCGATCGTGGCCTACAAGTACATCGACTTCGAACTGCCGCAGGAAATCCTCGGCCACCCGGACGTCTACATCCGTCTGCGTCCGACGAGCGACCTTTGCAGCGACGGCAGCGATTATGCCAACGCCCGCCTGAACGGAAGCGCTGCCGGAGCGGCTTTGGCCTCCCAGCATGCAAGCAGCCTCGAGTATTTCGCGATTCGTTACAATAAATAACCGCTGTATCCGATAACCGGCCGAGGGCCGGCAAGCAACGGAACGTCCGGGCTTGTCGGCCCTCTTTTCGAATACATCCGAAACAATGAAGCTGAAAATCACGCTATTTCTGACAGCATTGCCGTATCTCGCCGTCGCGCGCGCCGACATCGGTATCGTGCCTCGCCCGCTTTCGGCCGCGGAAGGCAGGGGGACGTTTGCGATCACGGAGCGCACGGTCATCGCATCGCCCGAAACGCTGCGGCAGGAAAAATAAGGTTTCGGAATCGCGCAGTCACGTATCGCAATCCCTGTTTCGTTCCGGCGGACCGGGAGGAGGCACCGCGAGCCGTCAGAGACAGTCCCGCTTCACAAGCGGGACAAATTGCGACACGGGAAGACCTGAATCCGCACCTTCTGACGAAAACCGCCTGCCGAACCCTCCGGCGCGAACTCTCCGCACGAACCGCTCCCGTTCTCGTTTTTATTTCCTATCTTTGGCGGTGAAAACGACCTCGCTTTCGGCGGCCGGACAGGAACGACCGGTTCCGCACCATGCGGCCGCCCTCAAAACTGTGACCCGGCATGGACAATCTGAACCAAGACCTGACATCGCTGCTCCGCCGCGCGGGGCTGGACAACTCCGGCGGAGAGTGGGGCTCGCGCATCCTGCTCGTCGCAGGCATCGTCCTCATCTGCTACCTCGCGGTGAAATTGTTCCGGCATCTGGTGACACCTGCCCTGCAACGCATCAGCGCCCAGACCCGGACGATGTGGGACGACCATCTGTTCGACGACAAAGTCCTGCACGCCGCCTGCCGCCTGATTCCGCCCGTCCTCCTATATCTGCTGCTGCCGCTGGCCTTCGGCGACGACCCCTCGCTGCTGAAACTGCTGCACAAAGGCTGCTCGATTTACCTCATCGTCGTGACGATCGCCCTGCTAAACACCTTTCTCAGCGCGCTCTACGACATTTCGAACAAACACGAAACGCTGCGCGACCGGCCGTTGAAAGGCATCTACCAGATGCTCAAACTCGTGACCGTCAGCGTCGGCATCGTATTGATCATCGGGATTCTCATCGACCGGAACGCCACGAGCATTCTGGCCGGACTGGGTGCATCGGCCGCCGTGCTGATGCTGATTTTCAAGGACAGCATACTGGGACTCGTCGCCGGCGTTCAACTCTCAGCCAACGACATGCTGAGACCGGGAGACTGGATAACGATGAGTAAATACGGTGCCGACGGGTATGTAATCGAGGTGACGCTGACGACGGTCAAGGTGCAGAATTTCGACAAGACGATTACGACGATTCCGCCCTATGCGCTGGTCAGCGACTCGTTCCAGAACTGGCGGGGTATGCGTGAATGCGGCGGACGGCGCATCAAGCGCTCGGTCTTCATCGACGCCCGCACGATTCGCCGGTGCACGCCGGAAGAGACGGCGCGGCTCCGCGAAAAGGGGTATCTTGCGGCCGATACATCGCAGGAAATCGTCAACCTGCAAGCGCTGCGGGAGTATCTCGCGAATTACCTGCGCAACTGCCCCGACGTGCGCAGCGACCTGATGTTGATGGTACGCACGCTCCAACCCACGTCCGAAGGCGTGCCTTTGGAGTTCTACTGCTTCACGCGCCACTTCGAATGGATTCCCTACGAAGCGTTCCAGAGCGCACTTACCGACCGCGTGCTCACCCTTCTGCCGGAGTTCGGCTTGCAGGCGTTCCAGCGGCCTGCGGGCACCGATCTGCATGAACGGCACTGACGGCATTCGGACACAGGAGGAATGTCTGTTTTCCGACGCAAAACGCGCGCTTTTTCCCCGAAGGAGCGTATCCCTGCAACGGTTTTTCCGGAAAAGGTGCGCGAAATACCACGAAATACGCTTTGCCTGCGTGCGTTCCTGCCGTCGCACGGCGCGAACGTCCGCGGAAGACGGCCCGACGAAGGACGGCGAGGGCAGAACGCCGTCTCCACCCTATCGGATATTATGCCTCCGCACTGAGACACATGCTGACATAGCGCACGGCGACGGGATAAAAGCGCATGTATGCCGATGCATGCGCCGAATCGGGATTGCGACGGCAAGGCGCCCCCTGCTCCGAATACATCGCCGCAAGGGAACGAAAAGGGGCAGAGTTGTGAAAACTCTGCCCCGAATCGTCCTCCGTCGCGACGGAGGAGAGACGATCCCCGCTATTTGAGAATCTTGTAGGTCACCTTACCGCTCTTCACGGCCCAGGGATAAGCCACCTCGACGTTGACCGTCACGTCAACATCCTTCTGCAACGAGAGGTTGTTGAGATTCGAGAAGGTGATCCGACCGGTCGTCTCGTCGACAGTTACACGGTCGCCGAGTGCCGCCGAAGCGTCGAATCCGTTGTCGGCATAGGTCACCGAGAAGCTGACGATGCGGATCGCTTCCAGTCCGAAGACTTCGTCGCTGTTGGGACGGACACCCGTAGCGAAACCGTTGGTGTCGTCGCCCGTGATCCACGGATCGGCCAGCGTCGCATCGTGATCGATCAGCTCGAAGCCCTTCATATCGTCGGCGTCGCGCATATCGCGCAGCGAAAGTACCTCGCAGATATTCTTCGTATAGGTCGCTTCGGCCGTGCGGGTCGGGATTTCGACGGTCTCCGACTGCGTGAACGAGCGGATCGGGTCGAACTTGTTGACCTCATACGACGTATAGTCGTTCACGGCCGTGAAGGCGTTGCCGATGACGATGCCGTCGATCGAAAGCGTACCGACGACGGGCACGGATTCGTTGCGGCCGTAATACGAAAGTTTGTTACCGGCGATCTCGATGCCGTCGTGGGCGGGAGCCGTCGCGGGAATCTCGTAAGCGAAGACGAGTTTCTGTGCAGCGATCTCATCGTCCGATACCGGTACCCATACGCCCTGCGCATCCTTCTTGACGATCGTGAAGGCGGATTCCAGATCGATGTCGGCTACCGAGAAGCCCGTGAGCGCACTCAATCCGAAACTCGGCGACCAGAGCCCCTTCACATCCGACTGCCACTTGCCGTCCGCGTTGTAGACCCATGCGTCGACGTGCTGCGCGGCATAGGCGGGAATCTCGACCCTGGCCTCGCCCTTGACATAGATCGGCAGGCCGTAGTTGGGAACGAGCTTCGTCTCGAAGGCGAATACGTCGGCGTCGGTCTCCACATCGGCACGATTGACCTGCATGTGGGAGGTCATCTTGCCGTCGTTGGCCACGGCGATGCGGGTGATCGTCGCAGGGTTCGAACCGTCGAGGAACCAGTGGTTCTTCTCCAACGTCCGGTCGCCGCAGACAGCCTTATAGAATGCGTTCGCACTGTTGGGCGAGCCTCCATAGTAAGGACGGGTAAGCGACGTAGCCAGTTCGGCGGCATCCGTGAAGTGATCCTTCACCTGCTCGAAGAGCTCGTCGACAACGGAGGTATCCTCGGCCACGAACAGCTCCTCGGTGGCATCGTATGCGAGCGTAGCGTCGGGAAGCGTAACCTCGATCTTCTCGGGCAGTGCGACGAACTCGGCCTCGAAGGCGATCGTCACCTGTACGTTCTCGAACTCGCTCGACGCTTCGACGGCATAACGCTTGCCGAAGGTGTATCCCGAAACGCGCAGCGTATAGCCCTCGTCGGCATCGTAAGCCACAGGAACCACCTTCACATTGTCGTCGACGGTCTCGGTCGGCTTGCCCTCCGCGTCGAGCTCGACGGCCTTCACCACGGCGCTGCCGCCCTGGTTCCAGTAGGTCACGATGTTCTCGGGCGTGATGTCCTGAGGAAGCGTCGACTCGGTTACTTTGAGCGTGAATTCGCGCTCGGAACCTTCGTACTCGCCGCCGGCTTCGTAGACCGTCCGGAAATCGGAGTAGTTCCAGACGTACTTCAACAGGTCGAGCGTTACGCCGCGCTTGGTCTTGACGATCGTCACACGGCTGTTGAAGGTCGGGTTCAGCGCATCGTAGGCGGCAGCGACCGTATAGGCGTGCTCGGTGAGCAGGTAGTTGTTGCGCGTCGACTTGTCGGCGGCGATCAGCTTGACCGTCTCGTCGCAGACTTCCTCCCCGCCGTTCGCAACTTCGAAATTACCCTTGTCGGCCGACTCCAACTCCGTGCCGTCGGCCTTGAAAGCCTTGCTCGTGCAGGCCACGACGGGCGCTTCGAGCGAATAACCCATGTCGGCGAGCTGAGCCAGATCGTAGTAGGCTTCGCCGTCGGTAGCCCAGAGTTTGTAGCCCTTCATCAGTTCGACGACCATGTCGGTATCGTCGTAGGGAATCTCGTAGGCCACTTCGCCGTCCGCAGCGACGATCCGGTCGGCGTCGATCGAACCGTCCTCCTTGGCGGGAGCCAGCACGACGGCCTTCACGTCGGCGCGCGCCGGCACGAGGTTCACGTAATCCGAAACCACATTGGCCGAATAGTCGTTCCCGGCCTCCGCGTCGTAGGCTTTCTGTACGCGCAGCGCAATGCTGTACGAAACCTTACCCGTGAAGAAGTCGGGGGTGAAATCGGCGGGAAGCGCCGTCACGATGAAGCGGCCGTTGCCCGTCTCGTCGGCCTCGACCTTCTGAATATTCAGCGCAGGCACCGTAGCGCGCGTCTTCACCTGTTCCATTTCCAGCGAGAACATCTCGGGCTCGGCGGCATAGGCGGCCACGAGCTGTCCGGCAGCCTCGACGGGCGTAACGCGGAAGGTCATCTCCACCGTACCGTTCGCCAGCAGAACGGGCTCCTCGCCTTCGGGGGCATAGTAGAGCGCGTTGACCGACGCCTTGTGATCGTCGTAAGCCGGAACATAGACGAGGCTCTGGATACGGCTCAGGAGCTGATCCACGTCCATGCGCAGGCCGTCGATGAGGTTTTTCAGATCCTGCATCGTCCCCTCGTACTCACCGGCGACATCCTTAATCGCATTGGCAATGGCCTGATCGATCGCGCCGTCGTTGGCGAGCGCCTTGCCGATGCAGTCCTCCACGCCCTTCGTGAAGGCGGCGTTCGACTCGTCGTATTTGATCTCGGCATTTTCGAGCGCTTCGAGCCGGCTCTTGATGTTGGCCAGCGAACCGTCGGCGTCGGGCTTGCCGTTGAGGGCATCGATCTGCTCCTGCAAATCCTGGATTTCGAGATCGAGCACATCCTTTTGGACGAAGTTATATTTCGCCAGGATCGGCTCCATCGCTTCGCCCAGCGAGTTCTTCATCGCCGTCTCGCTCTGGCGGATCGCCTCCTGTAAGACGGTCAGCGTCGGATAATCGGCCAGTTCGGCGTCGGTCACGTAACCTTCGAGCGTCGAAGCCAGCCCTTCGGCCGAAACGTAGTTGGCCTTGATCTGGTTGAGCAGCTGCGACAGACTCTCGACCGTCGTTTTGGTGGCGTAGGTCGCCTCGGCGTCGCTCTTGGTCAGGTAGTTCGCCAGCGAACCCTTCACGGCGTCGATTTCATCCTGCAAACTCGTGCGGGCGCTTTCGAGCGCCTCGATCCGCTTCTCCAGCTTGCCCCTATCGCTTTCGAGCGTCTCGATCTGTTTTTTCAGCGCTTCGACTTCCGATGCGGAGGCCGCCTTTCCCAACTCCTCCTGCAACTTTCCGATCTCTCCGGCCTGCGTCTCGGCTTTGCCCTGCAACGCCTCGATTTCGTCCTTCAAGCCCGAATCAACCCCGTCCAACCGGTCGACCGCATTTTGCAGAGACTGCATCTGCTTCTCCACGGAAGCGATCTGCCCCGTCGTCAGCTCGTCGATCCGGTTGTTCAGACTCGTGATGTCGTCATCGTAGTCCTTGCAACCGACTCCGGCTACCACCGTTCCGACAAGGAACAGCGATAGGAGTCTACCTAAGAATTGTCTTTTCATAATGAAGAAATTAAAGATGTTTTGAAATGGTTTGAACTTCGTGTCTTTTCGGTATTTATTTACTGATTCCTACATAGTTGTCATCCCTTATCGGCAGGATTTCATGCCTCCCGCCGCCGGACTATTGGTATCATATATGATACGCATGATGCAAAGATATATGAAAATCTTTGCAATACAAAACTTTTCGTAAAATTTTTCGGGATGCCAATCGACTATACAGAACAGATAAAACTTATCGCTCTAAAAATCAGAACACTAAGAAAGGCTCGAAAGCTCACGGTACAGGAATTGGCCTACCGCTGCGACATCGAACGTTCGAACCTGAGCCGTATCGAAACGGGCCGTTCAAATCCCACGGTCAAAACACTTTGCATCATCTGCAACGCACTCGACGTACCGCTTCGGGCACTGATCGAATAAACGCCGCCCGCCGCCCCGTCTCCATTGCGTCGTTCCGTCCCTCCCGCTTCGTCCGGAAGGGACGAATCCCAAACTTATCCTGTACTTCGAGGGCCGGAAAAGCCTCCGATCCGCCGGACTATATAAATAATAAGTAGTATCCTTCCGGATTCCGTCCCCCACGGGAGCGGCGGCGGCGTCACTGTCGGCGGGCCGCTCCCGTCGGCTGCGGTTATGCCCGCGCATTGTCCGCAGCGCCGATCCTGCCACGGAGCGCCTTTTCGGACGATCCGTGCGGCGATCCGAAACGGCAACTTCCTGCAAACAAGATCGTACAATTTATTATTTACTTATACAATATTATATTTCATCCACCAACAAACGTTGCTTTGCTTGTTTCGGCCGGCCGGTTTTCGGAACTTTATATTGATTAACCCGCTAACGAATCATCGTATGAAAGTGACCAAAGAACGACTCAGCTATCTCAAACAGGCGCAATACGTCCAACGCCTCGCCGAACCCTACATCCGCAAAGGGAAGCTCCCGCTATGGAAAATCCATACCAAATTCGTGATCGAAGAGGCTCCCGTCAGTCTGAACACGTTCCGCAAAATGCTGAAAGAAGACGTTTCACATCTCAATGAGAAGATCGAAATCTATCGCAAACAGATGGAGGAGCAGCACGACCGGGAGGTGGAGAAGAAACGGCGCAAACGTATCAGAAGCAAATAACCGGCCCGCAGCCCCGCCACACCGGCCGGCGCCGGTGCGGGCCGTTCCGGCCGCCGTGCCTCCCGTGCTGCGGCACGGAAACTCATTCCCCCGAAGCCGGAAACGCCGCCGCACAGGCACCTGCAAACGGGTCGGGAGACCCGCAAACGGAATACCCCCGCCGGAAACATTTCCGGCGGGGGTAATGCAAGGATCGGACTCGTCCGAACGTCCCCGTTATACACGTCGCACGCCGAACGGGCCTGCGACGGAACGGACGCTATTTATACTTGATCCACGGCGCGTTCTTGTCGAGCCAGTTCTTGACCTCGACCGCACGGTCGCTGTTGAGCGCATCGGCACCCAGATAGGCACCCCGCATGAACTCTTCGGGCGACTGACCGGGCCACAGCGAGACATAGAGTCCGGCCTTGTGCGCCAGATCGACCATCGCCTTCGACGTGCCCTCGATGCGGCAGCCCAACCGTTTGATGCCCATGTCGATCGCTTCGAGGATCGTCTCCTCGCAGATCGGCTTCGAAATAATCAGCAGCAGATCGACGTCGGGGTGGAGCGAACGCATCATTTTCAGCGCACGTTTGTCGCTCGACGTGAACAGATAGAGCGAGTTGGCGGGTTTCTTGGCCATCACCGTGTTGTACACCTTCTCGCAGTACTCGCGCAGCCGCTCTTCGGGATAACTCTCGACCGGCTTCGTCTTCATTTCGAACTCGATGTATACGTTGTCCTTGTCGGCGAAGAAGTCCACCAGCTCGGGCAGGAAGATCAGGTCGTTGCCCTGGTTGGTCTTGACCTTGCGGATCTCGTCGGCCGTCATCGTCTCCACCACGCGCTTGCAGGGCGTCAGACGTGCCAGCGTCTCGTCGTGCGAGATCACCAGCTCGCCGTCGCGGGTCATGCGGATGTCGGTCTCGAAACCGCGCAGGCCCGCATCGTAGGAGGCCTTGAAGGCCGGCAGCGTGTTTTCGTCGTACTCGAAACGGCTGCCCCGATGGGCGAAGAGCTGGATGACCTGCTCCTGCGCCAGCGCTTCGGCGGCACCGGTGAGCGCCAATGCGCAGACACCCAGTTTCAAAAAGAAGTTTTTCATAGGCTTATAAGGTTTTAGTTGGTTTCGGCGGCGTCGTGTTCATATCCGTCGCTCTTGGTGTTCCACATCGACAGCAGCACCAGGAATCCGAGCACGGCCATGGCGATCATCGTGATGAAGACCCAGCGCCAGCCGAAGTGGTCGGAGATGAAGCCGAAGCCCCAGCCCGAAACGACGACACTGACGTAGCTCACCATACCCACCACGCCGTTGGCCGTCGAAGCGGCCTTCTTCGTGGCGTGGTTCGACGCGATGACGCCGATGAGCGCCTGCGGGCCGTAGATGAAGAATCCCGCCACGGCGAGCATCATCAGCAGCACGACAGGATCGGTCGACTCCGGCAGGGCGAAGAAGAGCGAGATGAAGAGGATCACGCCCGCCATGCAGAAGACGCAGGTGCGCTGCGCGCGGCCCCCGAAGAATTTGTCGGAGATCCAACCCGCGAGCAGCATGCCCGTGATACCGCACACTTCGAAGATGGCGACCGTCCAGCCGGCCATGCTCGACGAGAGGCCGCGCGACTCCTGCAAGAAGGTCGGGCCCCAGTCGAGCACGGCGAAACGCACGATATAGACGAAGAAGTCGGCCACGGCCAACCCCCAGATCATGGGATTGAGGAAGACCTTCTTGCGCAGGAACGCCTTGAACTCCTCCGACGAATCGTGCTCGTCGAGCTGCGTCTTGGTGCCCTCCAATTCGGGCAGGCCGACCGACTTGGGCGTATCGCGCAACGTAACGATGATGAAGATCACGCCCAGCACCGCGATGGCAGCCGGAACCCAGAACGTCCACTGCCAGGCGCCGACATGCTGCAACGCATTGGTGACATAGGCTTCGGCCGAAGCGGCGTCCATCTTTTCGGTGATGCTCGCCGTATTCTCCACGACGCGCTGCCGCATCTCCGGATCGCCCGTCATATCCGTACCCGTGTGGCCCATCAGATACCCGCACAAGATCGCGATGATGAAGGCGCCGATCGAGTGCGAAGCGTTCCAGATCGACATCTTGGTCGCCAGCTCCTTGGGCGGAACCCAATGCGTGATCAGGCGGTTGCACGGCGGGAAGCCGCACCCCTGGAACATGTTGTTCAGAATCAGCAGCACGCCGAACAGGACGACCAGCGTATGGATGAACGTCGTCCCGTAGGTCTGCCCCGTAATCCATGCGCAGATGATCGCACCGCAGCCGAAAATGAAGTTGATGACCGAACACACCGACAGGCCCGTCACCATGTGCCAACGGCCGTTGGTGCGGTCCGCCAGTACGCCGTTGACGAATTTCGACACGCCGTAGATCAGCCCGACGAGGGTCATGATGACGCCGAAGGTCGTTTTCGAGATGCCGTACTCGGCCGTAAGACCGGGAATGGCGAAAGAGAAGTTCTTGCGAACGAAATAAAAAATGGCGTAACCGATCATCGTTCCGATGATCGTCCGCCACTGCCAGTATTTGAATCGTTTGGTCTGTTCCGCAGTCATAAGGCTCGTCGATTATGCGATTTCCCAAGCTCCGCCCTTGCCGAAGACGCGGGCGACCAATTCATCGTAAATCCGTGCGCGTTTGGCCAGATCGAGCAGATTGATGCGCCAGCGCAACAACTGCGTGAAATCGACCATGCTGCGCAACTGCTCGCGCGAAACACCGATCTGCGAAGGATCGGTCGGCGCACCCGCGGCGGCGAACAGCGCACGCATCTTCTCGAACGGATAGCACTGCGCCTGCAACCGTGCCTTGAAGGCGGGCCAGTTCTCCTTGACTCGCGTGAGTTGTACGCGAACCGTCTCGGCATCGTTCCACTTCTTCGTGATCTCGGTATAACCCAGCTCCGGCACGGGAAAATCGCGGAACAGATCGAGCGCACGCCGCTGCTCCGCTTCGAGCGAGGGCCATGCGGCCACGCAGGCGTCGACGTCGAGCGTCGAGAGATCCATCTTGAAGAACTCGTCGAAGAAGGCGCACATCGTGAGCGTACCGATCGCCACCTGGAAACCGTGCGACTGGAACTTGCCGTTGTAGCGATGGTGCGTCATGTCGAGCACGTGGCTGAACAGGTGTTCGGTACACGACGCCGGACGGCTCGACTTGGCCACCTGCATCGCGATGCCGCTCAGCGTCAGACCGGCGAAGAGCGAAGCGATCGCTTCGGGTTTGCCGGCCGCCACCCCTTCGGGATCGGCGAGCATCGCATCCAGATCGTTCATGAAGACGTTCCACGCAGCGGGAATGATCGGCTCCGTACCGAACAGGTCGGCGATCATCCACTCGGCGCCGGCGGGTATCTTGGCCGCCAGATCGGCATAACCTGCCGCTGTCATCTCTTTCGGCGCGGCGGCCAGCACGCCCACGTCGGCCAGAATCACCAGCGGCGCATGGGTTTCGATATTGAGTTTGGCGCCGTCGCGCGACACCACTGCGCCCGACGACGAATAACCGTCGACCGAAGCGGCCGTAGCCACGCAAAGATAGGACTGACCGTGGTGGAACGACGCGAGTTTGCACAAGTCGTTGATGACGCCCGACCCGACGGCGACGGCGACGGCCCCCGTGCGGTCGAGCATCTCGTCGATCCGCTCCACATAGGGCCAGTCGGCATGAAACTCCTCCTCTTCAATAAGGAAACGCTCGCAGGGAATTCCCGCCTCGCGCATGGACGCGTCGACGGCTTCGCCGGCGGCTTTCCATGTATTGTTATCGGCGACGATGACGGCCTTCCGATTCGGAAAATACTCCTTAAAAAGAGCCGGAGCACGGTGAAGAACACCCTCGCCGAGTTCGAATGCTTTCGTATCGGTTGCGATTTTTAAAGCATCGAGAATACATTGCGTATTGTTCATTCGATTTAAGAGTTAGTAAGTTACTATTCCAAGACACAAAGTTACAAAAACCGCGTGGAATAGCAAGCTTTTAGCGTTATTTTTCCGACATTTATTTCCGGAAAGCCCTGTCCATCCTCCGGAAAGGCCGGCTGCGTTCATCTTTCGGCGGATTTATCGGAAACGATAATACCCGCGCATCCCTTTCGAAAATCGAAATAAATCGTAAACATACACTACTAAATTTCGAATCGGTTCCGATTCTGCAAATCCACATCCGGTCGGCCCGTACCGGAAGCACATGGCGGGACGGGAGAAATCGCGGCGGAATCCGCCCCGCCGTCAGATGCTCTCCGCAGTTCCGTTCTCTTCCACACGCCGCCGCCTGTCCGCACTGCGATCTCTCTGTCCATACCCAAGCGGACGCGGAAGCCCTTCCTCCGAGCCGTCACACCCCAAAGAGATGCGTGCCGAAGTCCCTGCCGAAACGAGACGCCGGACGCAACGCCCAACCACGCCGAGACCGCCGAACGCCGGCGTATTAAAGCGGATGCGTCCCGTGTCTCCGGTCGCGGAACGGTTCCGGACGGACGATGACCGCAACGCATTTTTTCCGCAAAATAGTTGCAACTTTAAAAGTTAAATTCTATTTTTGTAAAAGCATTCGAAAGAAAATAGAATTAAAACGAAATCGAATTCGATCGGAAGCGTACGGCAAACGCAGTCGGGAAACTCCGATAACCGCCTTGCGGACACGCAAGACCGTTGAAGGCCGGAAACGACAACCAGCAGACGCGACGGCGGATGCCGAAGCGGATTCCGGCCTGCCGGCACAAAAGACGTTATACCTAAATATATAAATAGATGAAAAATACGATGAAAGCGCTCAACCTCCATGCGGTCGGCGACCTGCGTTACGAGGATGTGCCCATGCCCGTGCGTCAGGCGGGAGAGGTGTTGCTCAAAGTGCACGCCTGCGGAATCTGCGGAAGCGATCTGCCGCGCGTCTTTACCAAAGGAACCTACCATTTCCCGACGATTCCCGGTCACGAATTCGCCGGGGAGATCGTCGAAGCCGACGACCCGTCGCTCGTCGGCCGTCGTGCCGCAGTCTTCCCGCTGCTGCCGTGCCGCAAATGCGAAGCCTGCCAGGTGGGAGAATACGCACAGTGCAGCGATTACGACTACTACGGCTCGCGGCGCGACGGCGCTTTCGCCGAATACATCGCCGTGAAGGAGTGGAACCTGGTCTTCTTCGACGACTCGCTCTCCTACGAGGAGGCCGCGATGTGCGAACCGGCCGCCGTAGCGCTTCACGCCATCGGTCAGGCGTCGGTCGGCATCGGCGACACCGTCGCCGTGTTCGGTGCAGGCCCGATCGGCATCATGCTGGGACTGTGGGCTCGAACCGCCGGCGCGTTCCGCGTCATCCTGTGCGACATCGATCCGACCAAAGTCGAATTCGCGCGCAAACAGGGATTCGACGCCGTGAACTCGCGCGAGACCGATCCGGTGGAGTATATCCGCACGCAGACCGGCGGCCGGGGCGCCGACGCCTGCATCGAAGGAGCCGGCGTGGCGCAAACGTGGGAGCAGGCCCTCAAAGCGGTCAAAAGTTTCGGTACGGTCGTCTCGATGGGCAATCCCGCCGGCGACATGACCCTCACCCAGAAAGGCTACTGGGAGATTCTGCGCAAGCAGCTCACGCTGAAAGGGACGTGGAACAGCAGCTACAACGACGTCCGCAACGAATGGCGCACGGCGCTCGCGGCCATCGCGTCGCACCGCATCGACGTGCGTCCGCTCATCTCGCACCGCTTCCCGCTCTCGGAGGCCGACAAGGCGTTCGGCGTCATGCGTGAGCGCAAGGAGTTCTTCAACAAAGTAATGTTCATCAACCGATAGTATCACCGGCAGGGAGGTCGCAGCCCCCTTTCCGACCGCAGGAGGCGGACAACACTTCCGCAGGAAGCGGTCTCCGGCCGCCCCCGTCTGACGAAACCCGGCACCATCAACACCCAACGATTATGGCAAAAACCGAAAAACTGTTGCAACGCATCGCGGAGCTGGAACGCGAAACCGGCATCCGTCGCACCCTCTTCGCCGCCTGTCCCAATTCGACGGCGGTCATCAAGGCCGCCTTCCGTGCCGCCAAGCGCAACAACGCGCCGATCTATTTCGCCGCGACACTCAATCAGATCGATTGCGACGGCGGGTACACGGGGATGCGGCCCGACGAGTTCGTGAAGCTCGTGCGCATGGAGGCCGCCGCCGTCAACTTCGAAGGAATCTATATCGTGGCCATCGACCACGGCGGTCCGTGGCTCAAAGACAAGCAGCGCACCGAGAAGTGGTCGACCGAGGCCGCGATGGACGGGGTGAAGCGCTCGTTCGAAGCGGCGCTGCTGGCGGGGTACGATCTGATCCACGTCGATCCGACGGTGGACATCAACGTACCGGCCGGCCAGACGATCGACATCCGTCTCGTGGCCGCCCGCACGGTGGAGCTGATCCGGCACTGCGAAACCTTCCGCCGTGCGAAGGGGCTGCCCGAAATCTCCTACGAGGTGGGAACCGAGGAGGTGCACGGCGGCCTGGCCGACGAACGGACGTTCGACACCTTCATCGCCGAACTCAAAGCAGGACTGGCGCGCGAAGGGCTCTCCGACGTATGGCCCTGTTTCATCGTGGGCAAGGTGGGAACCGACCTCCACACGACCCTCTTCGACACGGAGGTAGCCCGCAGCCTCACGGCGAAAGTCCGTCCGCTGGGCAGCTACATCAAGGGACACTACACCGACGGCGTAAGCAATCCGCAGGACTACCCGCTGTGCGGCATGGGCGCCGCCAACGTCGGCCCGGAGTTCACGATGAGCGAATACGACGGATTGGCCGAACTGGAACGTACCGAACAGAAGCTCCTGGCCGAAGGACGTATCGCCATGCGTTCGCGCATCACCGAGACACTCGAACGACTGGTCGAAGCGTCGGGCCGCTGGAAGAAGTGGCTGCTGCCCGCCGAGGAAGGATCGGCATTCGGCGCACTGAGCGCCGAGCGCCGCACGTGGCTCGTCAAGACCGGCTGCCGCTACATCTGGCAGGAACCCGAAGCGCTCGTAGCGCGCCAACGGCTCTACGACAACCTGCGCCGTGTGGGAATGGACCCCGAAGAGGTGGTACTCGGCCGCATCGAACACGATATGGACAAGTATTTCTACGCATTCAATCTGGTCGACCTTAACAACCTGCTGTAATGAACGTAAAAGAACTGTTGAAAAAATGCCAGCGCGACCGGACGGCCGTGCTGGCGACCAATTTCTATAACTTCGAGACCCTCACGGCCGTCATGCAGGCTGCGCAGCGAATGCAGGCTCCCGTGCTGTTGCAGCTCACGCGCAGCTCGATCGACTATATGGGGCTCGAACAGGCCGTCGGAATGGGCCGCAGGGCGATCGCCGACTACGGCGTCGAAGGGTGGATTCATCTCGACCACGGCGGATCGGTCGAACTGGTCGAGCGGTGTCTCGATGCAGGATTCGACTCGGTGATGATCGATGCCAGCGAACGTCCGTTCGACGAGAACGTCTCGACGACCCGACGGATCGTCGAACTGGCACGCCCCTACGGCGTGAACGTCGAAGCGGAGCTGGGCTACGTCGCCAAACTGGGACAGGCGCAGGGCGGAGGCTTCACCACGCCCGAAGAGGCCGCACGGTTCGTCGAAGCGACCGGCGTCGATGCGCTGGCCGTGGCGATCGGTTCGGCCCACGGCTTCTACAAGCAGACTCCGCGGCTCGACATCGAACGGCTGGCGCAGATCCATGCGGCGACCGACGCGGCGCTGGTGCTGCACGGCAGTTCGGGCATCCCCCACGACATGGTGCGCGAAGCGATCGCCAACGGCATCGTCAAGGTCAACCTCGCCACCGAGATCAAGGACAACTTCATGCGCGCGCTCAAAGGCGTACTGCTCGAAAGCGAGGAGATCGACCTGCGAAAGGTTTTCCCAAAAGCCGTGGCGCCGGTCGTGGAGCTGCTTTGCGAAAAATACCGCATGGTCGGCAGCAGCAAGGTGAAATAGGAGAACACAACCGGGCAACGGACCGCCTTCGAAAAGCAATCCTCGACAATCCGCCGAATCATCCCGCTTCCGATCGCCAGAAGCGGAATGATTCTTATCCAAGAACATTCGTACTCAGAGCATCCCAATATTTACATCCCGTGGTGCAGCGATATCCGGACGAAATATATTACGGATACCCCTGCATACCAACAAAAAAGCGGTGTGCCTAATAGGCACACCGCTTTAAATACAACCTCTATGGATCAATTAGCTGCGAAACCCGAAAAATCGGTCTGGAAAGCAGCTGCTTCATAGACATTGGTCTTCCCGCTTGCAGGAATCGTCTGCGTAGCACGTACGACCCAATCCTTTTCAGTCGAGGGATTTCCTCCGGGAGCTTTGACGTACCAATAATGCTGCAATGCCTTGTTCCAGGTCGTCGTCGTCTTGCCGCATTCGTTAAAGAAGAACGATACGGCACACATATCAGCAATATTCGAACTTATACGCGACATCGGCGTAACAACGCCGTTCTGAACGAGTTCCACCTTCCAATTCTGGGGATCGTCATTCCAAATCGAAACGACGAAACAATCCTTCAATGCCGCATTGCCATTCGTCTTGATACCGGCGCCAGTACCGCCACCCGTCCAAGTGTAGGAGTATTTCTTCTGTCCCGTATAGGTGGCATTGCCATCGTATACACGCATCTGGTACGTCTCGGGCCGTCCGGTAGATTTCGCTACCCAGTTATCGACGACATTGCCTTTGATTTCGTAGATGCTGTAACCGTTGGGAGCCCCGTCGACATTCAGGTTGCTCGACCACCAAGCACCGCAGGCACCGCCATGAACATGCTCATACACAGGCTTACCACCCTGGCACACATACTTGGTATGAATATAATTCTGCGGATAATGCGTATGTCCGATCATGATATGCGCCTCCTTGAATTGCGTCAACAAATTGAGGACATCCGCATAATGCTTGTCTTCATTCACATTCGATCCCGTGTTCTTTCCCCCGTTACGGAAAGGAATATGGGCACAAAAGAAAATAATCTTGTCCGCCTTGTTCTCGACCAGGTCCAGATCGGCTTTCAGCCAATTATACTGCTGATCCAGAAGTCCGGCTTCATAATTCCACGTCGAACCCGTAGATCTCGTGCAAACGACATTATCCATCACAACGATATGTGCCTTACCTCTATTAAATGAATAGTCGGCCGGGCCGAAACGCTGGACATAGTTCAATTGAGCAGCGTATGGAGTCGATTGAGAGGCATCGTGGTCGTGATTGCCCATGCAGTTGAAGATCGGCAGATAATCCGTCCCGATCTGCATGTTCGACATCGATTTTTTCATCGGATCCCACTGCACCGTATTGTCGAACGTAATATCGCCCAATGTAACGGCATAGGCATTCGTCCACCGACCTTCCTCCTGTGCACTTTTGAGTGTGGATTTGATATCGGGAATCGTCTCCGTTTCCCAACGAGTCACATCATCATCCGTCTTACACTGCGGATCCCCGATAGCGACGAGCGTAAAATTCTCCTCGACAGCGGGAAGCGGTTCCAGTTTAAAATCGTTGCGATTCTCCTTGTAGCGCTGAATCGTAGAGGTCGAATAGAACAGCGGCAACTTGGAGGAAGGATCGAGAGCCACCTTATAGTTCGCCGGAGTAACGTAATAGACATTGCGGCAATAACGGTTCGCTACGAGGCGGTAGTTACCGTCGGCATCCGTAGTAGTAAACGTATAGCCGTCCGTCACGGGAACGCCGGCAATACCTTTCCCCGTCGTAGCATCCGAGATCTGACCGACAAGGACCGTCTCACCCTCGGGAGGCGTAGGATCCGAGTCATCAGAATCGGAACTCGAACAAGCGGCTCCGCCCAGCAAAGCCACCGTCAAAAACAGATAATAAAACTTTCTTAACATATATAATCCTTCCTTATTTGGATTCACAGTAAATAAAATCGCGTACTATTTAGAAAGATAAGCGATCTTTGAGTAAAACAAAGACCACTTATCTTTTTAATCAAACTCTATTCTCCTGCAAAGATCACTGTTCCCAACCGTAGTTCTGGCCTAAATTGGTATTCAATGACAATGCCGCAGAAGGAATCGGACGCACGTACATTCGCTCGTCGAAACGTAAATCTTCGTGGTATACCAGATAACCGTGATCGCCGTCGGTCAGCGTCCAGTTATTATCACTCATGCTGGTACCAATGCAATAGTTGTTAGGATTGGTATCCGCCGCAGTAAAGGTATACGTGTATCCGTTGAATTCCATACCGTTCTTAACTTCATCAGCCGATAAGTATACACCCTTCCAACCCTTCTCGGTATCGCGAAGAGCGATCAGATTCGCACAATGCCAGCGATAAAGATCATCGACACGGAGGTTCTCGAGAATCAGCTCCGTAACACGTTCACGACGGATTTCGAGAATCGTATTCGACAGATTCGTAATAGCGGCGCCCTCTGCCTGAGCATAATAATCGATCAACCACTGATCGGGCTTATAGTTCGCTGTATCTTCCGGCCAGATATTCTTCTTAACCCCAGCACGATCGCGCAACGCGCCTACCGTCAAATTCCAGTCCTCCTGAGATAACGAACCGTTATTGAGCTCGGCTTTCGCCTCCGCATAGTTGAGCAAAACTTCTCCAAGGCGGAAAATAGGTACGGAATTATCGCCACGCCCAGTCGTGTAGTTGTTCTCGAACTCCTGACTCCATTTCATAAACATATAGCCGGTAACGACGTGCGTGAAGTTCAAAGGCTTAGGCCCGGTTACACCGCCGTACGTCCACTCGTGTCCCGGAGCATGAACCGTCTGGCTCAGACGAGGATCGCGGCCTTCAAACTCTTTGCTCATCGGAACCTGATCCGACTCGATCGGGGTACCGTCGGTCGTGAGATACATGTTCATCAAGGCCTTCGTCGGCGAAACCTTCTGACTTGCAGTAGAAGTATTGTAATTCAACGTCAGATCGTTCCATACATTCAGACCGTCACTCGTCTTGTACTCGCGATACCAAATCACTTCATTGATATCGCCCAAAGCCGACGTCGTAAACAAGGCATGATAGTCATTGTGCAACTTCAACCCCGCCTCCGTCATAATCGTATTGGCGGCATCGACAGCTTCCTGCAAGAAATCATCGGCACTCTCATACTTATTGTTCCAAGGCTGATTCGTCGACGGATTGACCTTGTGATATTTACGATAAGTACCTTCGAAAAGACAAACTCGCGATTTGAAAGCCAAAGCTACCCAACGATTAATCACGTTCTTGTAAGTCTTCGTATCGGTAGAACAATACGTGCAAGCGAAATTCAGATCCTCCAACACTTTGCTCATCACATATTCGCGATCGTCGCGGCCGGCATAAAGCAACGCGTTGTCGACATCGAGGACCTGGTCGATCCACGGCACATTGCCGAACGTCTTCACTTTGCTATAATAGAAATAAGCCCGCCAAAAACGCGCTACGCCTTCATAATGATTATAAACGACCTCTGAAACATTCTCTTTGGCACGAACCATGTCCCGCAGCATAATATTGGCACGACGGATACTTCTCCAATCACCGACATCCCAACCGGTCTGCTTACCTGCATCCCATGCTGCCCCCGGTTTGTAATAATCCGTACCCGATTTGCTGGCGGTCAAGTCTGTATAACTATCTCCCATACCAATCGTATTCGCCGACGGGCAATACGATTCGAGGAGACCGTTACAATATAACTGTAAATCGGATTCCGAAACAAAAAAGGCTTCGGCCGAAACTCTATTCACCGGATCCGCCGACAAAAAGTCTTCACACGAAACTCCGGTGAAGGCAACGGCCCCTATTGCAAATAATCTAATAATATTTTTCATAATTTAACATTCATTAGAAAGTGACATTCAAACCGATCGTCCACGTCTTCAGCATCGGATAGCTGTAACCCTGACCTACACCGCCCAAACCGCCGGTAGTATCATTGTAATCGCTATCACCGAAACCGATTGTTTCCGGATCGAACATATCGGTATGCTTGAAGAGCGGCGAATGGGTGAAAATGTTATCGCCCGATACATAAATCTTCAACTTCTCGATCCGGATCTTGCGCGTCAGCTCCTGCGGGAAGGTGTAATCGATCGTAATGTTCTTGATACGCCAATACGATGCATCCTGCAGATAATAATCGTTTTCATAAGTCAGAGGTCCGACGTTACGATTGGCCGCATAGGTTACACGACGGGTATAATATGCCCCCGGATTGGTTACTCGCCAGTTTTCGGTACTGTAATCCATAATGACTGCATCGGTCGTATGAACCTTCGGCAAATAACCGTAAGGACGGTTGTACATACCCCAGAAGAAACCGGACTCGACCATCGGATACCAGTCGCGCTTGCCGACACCCTGAACGAAGACACTCAAACCGATACCGTTCCAGTTCGCGCCCAGATTGATACCATACTGATAGCGCGGCGTCGTATTGCCGATAATGTCCAAATCGCCATGGTTGTCGAGCGTAGGACGTTCACCTCCGTTTTCGATCTTCCCGTTACCGTCGAGATCGAGGAATTTCAAGTCACCGGCAAACGCACGGAAATTGTTGCCATTCTTATGGAATGCATCTACTGCCCAGTTGTTTGCCTCCTCATTGGTCAAGAAATAACCGTCGGTGCGGAAGCCCCAGATATCGCCCAATTCCTGGCCTTTATAGTAAGAGTAGATCGCACCATCGGAGTTGTAGTAATCCTTCACCCAGGTGCGGCTGTCCCAGACGCTGACCTTCACATTGTAATTGAACGGTTTTCCGCCGACCTTAAAGCTGTCGCGCCACGAAAGCGATGCCTCCCAGCCTTTGGTCTTCAATGCACCGAAATTGCCCTTGGGCGAAGTCTCACCAAGCACCTGCGGATAATCGGGACCATTGATCAACATATCGTTGGTATAACGCCAATAGTAATCGAATGACCCGGACAAACGATTACGCAACAAGTCGAAATCGACACCGATATCATACGTCGTAACAGTCTCCCATGTCAACGACGCCGGAACCATCGTAGGCCAGGAAGTGTAAGGAACCTGCTCGCCGTTAATCAAGATAGACGACTTCTCGATCGATTTGCTAGCGCTATTGCTCGTACGCATCAGGGACAAGAACTGATACGGATCAATCGAAGCATTGCCCAACGAACCCACATTGGCGCGAATCTTGAAGTTATCCAACCAGTTGCGCGACCATTTCATCCACGGCTCCTCCGAAATACGCCAGCCGATCGAACCCGAAGGGAAGAAACCCCACTGCTGATTGGTCGGGAAAAGCGACGACCCGTCGTAACGAGCTGCGAACTCGAAGATGTAACGATTGAGCAAAGTGTAGTTAATACGTCCGAAGACGCCGACCATAGATTTATCGTAACCGCTGTCGGATACACTGTATTCAGACGAATCCATCAGTTCGAACGAAGGAAGCGACGGATAGAGGATACCCTTACGCTGCAAATAGGTGTTACGATACTTCGTCTTCTCGATATTCCAACCGCCCACAACGTTCAGATTGTGATTCTCGCCCAATTTGGGAGTCCACGTCGCAACAATGTTCGATGCGACATAATCGGTATCGTATGTCCAATGCGACTTATAAGAGTTCGGATTGTATTCATGCGGCTCTCCTGCCGTCGTATAACCCGTCTGGGTAGGCGAAAGACGATCCTTTTTCGAACGGATAGCCTTGTAGGTAAAGTCTGCCGAAACCTTCAATACGTCCTTAATCGGCTCGGCCGTCAAAGTCGTCGTCGTGATCGCATCGAGTTTGTTATCCTCCTGGTAGGCTTCATCTCGCGACCACCCTTCATAAACCATTGCGGCGGCGGCGTAAGTCGGCGTACCGTCCTCGTTATACACCGGATAGAGCGGCTGAGCTCGGTGTTCGATCTGACGCCAGATAGGCATCGATCCACTTACGACGAAAGGCTGATGGTATTTACGGCTGAAAATCGACGTATTGTTGGCCAACGTCAGCCATTTGGTGATTTTCACATCGCCCTTGGCGCGCAGGTTATAGGACTTGAAATCCTCCTCACCAATATTATAGATACCGTCCTGATTGTAATAACGACCGGAAATCGCGAATGAAGAGCGTTCACCGGCACCCGATACGGTAATATTGTGCGTCTGCGTGAAGTTATAGTCCTTCAGATACATATCCACCCAATCCGTGCTGCCGTAATAAACGGTCTTTTTGGTAGGAGAGCCCAATTCGCTCAGGTCGCCGTACAAATTACCATACTTTTCGTAGGAAGGATCGGTCTTGCGACGACGGAACTCATCGAGATAAGCCTGCGAGAAGCCGATCTCCTTGTTGACATCGCTGGGGAACGTTCCCGACGACTGGGGAGTACGGTCATTACCCTGGAAAAACTCGGCGAAAGCTTCCGCCCACTGCAAACCGTCGGATACTAGATGGTCTTCCCAAATCACCGTACGACGATTAATGGAGAACGAACCGTTATAGTTTACGGTAACCCGATCCTTTTTAGCTGCTTTGGTCGTTACCAAAATCACACCGAATGCGCCACGAGCGCCGTATACGGCAGCCGAAGCGGCATCCTTCAGCACGGAAATCGTCTCGACGTCTTCGGGGTTGACTGTCGTCAGGTCGCCTTCGACACCGTCGATCAGCACCAGAGCCGAACCGCCCTGACCGATCGAGTGCTTCGTACCTGCACCGTTCGTACCGCTCTTACGCGACTGATAACCCGTCGCGTTACCGCGCACGTATACCGAACCCTGATGGTTGGGCTTACCGTCGGTCTGGATGATGTTCAGACCCGGGATCTGCCCCTGTAACGAACGGGTAATGTTGGCATTTGTACGTCCTTCGAGCGCTTCGCCGGAGAGGTTCTCGACAGCACCTACCAGCTGCGTTTTCTTCAACGTACCGTAACCTACGACAACCACCTCGTCGATTTTCGTATTATCTTCTGCAATGGCAAAATTGACAGCCGAGCGATTGCCGACCGTAACTTCCTGAGATTTGTAACCGAAGAACGTACATACCAGCACGTCGGTCGGTTTGGCCTTGATGCGATACGAACCGTCCGCATCGGAAATGGTACCTACTGTCGTTCCTTTGACCATGATCGCCGCACCTGCAAGCGGGCTGTTAGTCGTAGCGTCGGTAACGGTACCAGAAATCGTTTGGCTCTGTGCGAAAACGCTCGATGATATGAGCATCATCAAACAAGCAAGAGCACACGTGAACACACCTCGCACAGCAAACTTTTTACTGGGGGGGGGAAGTAGTACGTGTTTCATTCTAATCTTCTTTAATTAGTTCCAACATTTTTAGTAATTTTCAGGCGTCCCTTTACCTATTAATATAGGAAAACATCTGCCTGCCCTGAGGGCATTCAAACGGGGACGATTGCGAGTTTGGATTCTCTGAAAATAATCGAATAATGGTTTAAGGGAATGTTTGGATGGCTTTCTGGGTCGTCGTAATTTTCGTTTAGGTTGTTAAGTCAATGAATTAGGGGTTATTACTTATATTTTATACAAAAAACTTTTATGCAAATATAATAAATTTCGAATTCAAACAAATAAAATCGGATATTTTTTTACTCGAAACCAAAATTAATTCCGATCGCCCGACGAAAAGGGAATAAAAAACAGCATAAATCGCTGACAAATAACAAATTACCCCCCCCCTACATC